>Ga0076092_132_pt1 | contig 5253 bp, 6 predicted proteins | sample RifGroC1_FD_68121 | JGI IMG/M metagenome (GOLD analysis project Ga0076092, IMG submission 68121) | Parcubacteria bacterium GW2011_GWC1_43_30 | reverse complement strand
CCCTTCAGATTTCCTGATTCAAGAATGGATTTCATTTCAGTAGAAGCTGACTAATGATCAAATAAGAGACCTGGCTATAGCCTCCAAACTTTTAGCATTCAAAGAAGCGTGTCCAACCAAAAATCCTTTAATGCCTGTTTCTCCAAAAAGCGCGCCGGCATTAGCCGGCTCAACAGAGCCACCGTATAAAATAGAAATGCGTTCAGCTATGTGGCGACCGAACATGTCAGTGAGAACTTTTTTGATAAATATTACTGACTGTGAGAGGTCCGCGGGCATCATGGCGTCCTGAGCGCGTCCGCCTATGGCCCAAACGGGTTCGTAGGCAATCATTATATTAGAAACATCGGCTTTCCGATTCAGACCAGCTAGCGAAGACTTGAGTTCATCACGCAAAAATTCAAAATGCTCTCCGTCTTGATCTCGGGATATCTCGCCGATGCATCCCGTATAAGTCCCGCTGACTTGAGAAAAAACATCCTGCGAGGCTAGATGAAAAAAACCACCCGAACGTTTGGAAAACAATTCAAAGTAAGCCAACGGTGGAGCGAGAAAAAAAGAAAATTTCTTATAAAGCGCGGCGTTTTTAGCAAACTGCCCAAGAAGCGTCCTCGCTTCCGCAAGCGAACCGGGATGATTCTTCCAATTTGCCACCAGAATAGGCTTAGCCATGGGTTCTATTCTACTCTATTTCTTTCCAATTCAGAATCTCATATCCCCCGCCCGGGCCACTGGAAAAATGACTGTTGGCAAGCCCGGATTCATAAGTAACGGTTGCGAAATTATTAATTTCGAGCTTGTAAGCTATAACTTCTTTAAGCGCAGCGCTGTTGTTGATCTCAATTTCGCCTTCGCCGGCATAAAGGATCGCAGTGGCGGAATTATTGGATGTTTTAATCGCATTGGAACCCATTTCTTTTTGCGAAAGAAGCATAACGTAACTGTTCGCGGAACCCGAACCCAAGGCTTGGGCGGAATTGGACAGCTCAATGTAACCCGCGGTTGCGCTTTCATCTACACCGGCCATGACCACGCCGCTTGAATTGCCGTAGCTTGGATCTAACTTCAATATTGCGCTATTACTAAGTTTGATATCGCCCGTGACCCAAAGAGTGCCGGTCACTACAAGTATCGCCGTATTACTTAGAATTAAATCACCGTTGATTTTTTTAGGACCCAGACTTCTAGTGCCGCTAGCGTAAATTTGATCACCAACCACTCCGCCTGCCTCCGCCTCCGCTTCCCACGCGTCAATCTGGGCATCCGAGATCGGCAGAGATAAAACATCCGCTGGCACAAAAGCGTCGGGATTGGGAACGGTCGCGGCTCCATTCACAATGCAATTCGACTTTGTATCATATTTAGCCGTACCTCCAATCGTGCAGTTGGAAATAGAATCAGCCACAACATTGCCAGTAACGGTCGTATTTTGAAGCACAGCGTGAGTAGCATTGCCTCCGACAGTGGAATTTCCTCTGATGGTGCGAGACCAGGCGTCACCGTCGATATCCATGCCATCAATAACGCCGGTGGGTCCGGAAGCAATGGCCGTACCTTGAATTCTGGCCGAATTAGTGCCAATGATATTTCCATCTGAATAAACGTTGCCGATAATTCTGGCCGAGTTGCTCATCTCTAGCCCGCCTTGTCCGACTTGGACTCCGTAATGAAAAGCTATTCCAACTCCCAGTAAAAGATCGGTTTCAACTTTCCGCACGGCCCCTCCGACTTCTCCTATGGCGACAATTTGTTTACCTTCATCAGTGTCGGCCGTAATTGTCGTGACCGTGCTTCCGGATAAATTAAGGACTTCGGTAGCGGAAACCGGTTGGCCGGTTTTTAATCTATAAACCACATCTTCAATTCCGGCTTCTGCTAAGAAATAACTCTGGCGCGACAGGAGCATTTGAGATATTATTCTTTGCTGTTTAAGAATTGGACCAATTAAACCAAAAATTATCGTAACAGATACTACCAAAAATAGAATAGTCGCTACCATCATTGCTTGTCCAGAGTCTAATCGCGAGTTTTCCATAATTATCGTAAAATTGCCGACGAATAAAACTTCTCGGAGCGATAATAAGTGCTTGTGCCGCTTTCAATAGTTATCTCGGTTTTGATACCAAGGGCATCAGAACTGGAAAAGGGATAGAAAATTAAACTGCTGACCCGAGCACCTGACTGAGAAAGAGCGCCTGTATCCACTCCGTTTTCAGAAAGCATAAGCGTTCCGGAAGAGAGATAAAATACAACCGTACGCGGATTGCCAAGTAAATCAATGCCTTCGAGAACAAGTTCGCCGGGGTCCGAACCCAGAATACTTAAACCAATATTGACACTTTCTGCCTGCCGCAACTCTCTCGCCAAGCGCTCGGTACTCATCATCGCTGAAGTTTCAATATTTCTGAGAGCATTAATAATCCGCCCCGAATGAACTATGGAAATGACCGCGTTCATAATGACCACAAGCATCAGAACTAAAATAGCAATATAGATAAGCATTTCCAAAATGGTAAACCCCTCGGTCAGAGACCTGCGGACAAAACCGCGATGTTTAGATGAGTATGCCATTTTAAACATCTGATAAATTAGTGAGATAAGTAGAAATGGATTTTGTCGTAGTCGCCCCTCTATTCGACCAAGAGACATTGGATACGAGTAACAAAGTATCCGGATCAAGAGTCCCCCCTGAAGAAATAATGTCTCCGGAAGAATCTCGATAGACTGCCGAAAGTGTGATGGTTCTTTCAAAAGTATCGTCTATCCAAATATTATCGGCGGTTACTTGCCAGACGCCAGCATCAAAAACTAAACCGTAATCAACATCAAGAGAAAGCGGCGCAATGTTGGCGCTCCAGGAAGAATCCCGTAGAAATCTCATCACTTCCAGACTCTCTTCTGCAAGTCCCGTCGCCTTGATAACCTCACCATTGGAAAGGGCTGTTTTTAAATAGAGATTGTGTACTCCAAAAAGCGCTAAAAGAAATGCCGAAATAATCGATGTGGCGATAAGCACCTCCACCAGCGTCAAACCCTCATTGGAACTCTTATTGGAATTATTCATACAAACGTTCAATTCAATTCTACTATCCCTGTGGCGCTAATGGTAATGATGCGAAAAGTGACTGGAGAAGATTTAAGAAAAACTTTGATTGTTCCCGTCTGATCCGTATTGCCGGTTAAACGTTTAAAAATTATGCTTGTGCCTCCGCCGGAGAGAGTGATCTCGCCAAACTCCACAAGAGCATGCGGTTTGGTAATGACATTGTCAGGATCGGCCGGCGAGTAAATGGCGCCTTTGAATAAGGTTGCTTGCGAATCTTCAAAATAAACACCGTATTGAGAGTCACCTTTCGAAGACAGGGTAAGCGATCGCGCTTCGTTCAAGATTGAAACAACCAAGTCCGCGCTTTTCTCGAGCGCTTGGGAAGAATTCAGTCTGGAAAATGAAACGGTAATAATGGTAACAACGAGCGCGATAATTGAGACAGCCACCAAAATTTCGATAATAGTAAGACCCCTCGACTTTGCTCGGGGCAAGCCTTTTTGAAAATTGAAAATTGAAAATTGAAAATTTTTCATATGTAGTCCACCAAAGAATATGTGGGTGCAAGCATCGAGATGGCAAAGATACCCACCCCGATACCGATGATAATCATCAGCACTGGCTCAATAATAGTTGAAAGATCTTTAGTCTTTTGGTCCACTTCTTCCTCGTAGTAACTCGCTACGCCCATAAGCATTTCCGAGATTTTGCCGGTTTCCTCGCCGACAGCAACCATTTCGCCGACGAAAAGAGGATAAAGGCGCTCATGCCTGATAAAGACGGCCGACATCGGTTCTCCCTTCTCGATAGCCGTTCGTACCTGTGTCAGGACATCTTTGTAGAGATGATTCTGCAAAACATCAATAGTGACACCAAGAGCCACTATGATTTCCACACCGCTGGAGAGAAGCGAGGAAAGAGTACGAGTCGAGCGAGCGGATTCAAACTCCTTAACCATTTCACCGATAACTGGAATATGCACAGAAACTGTATCCGCAAGATTTCGACCGATTCTCGTCTGGAAAAAGAGAACGAAAGAAATTACAAAAAGCACTGCCCCGGTTAAGACCGCGAGAGTATGTTCAACAAGAAAGTTGCTCAGATAAATCAGAATGCGAGTCGCCAGAGGCAGTTCTACCCCAAGACCCTCAAAGGTGGCAGTTAAAGTCGGTACCATGAAGATAAGAAGTAAAATCGCGATTACAACCATAGCCGAAATAATTACCGCCGGATAAATGAGCGCGCCGCGCACCTTCTTGGCCAGAAGATACGACTTCTCCATTTGGGTAGAGACGATATTAAGCGAACCGGAAACATTGCCGGATTCTTCACCGGCCTTAACCATAGACACAAAAAGATGTGAGAATACTTTCGGCCATCTTTTTAATGACTCCGATAGTGTTTTACCATGACTCACATCCGCTTCAAGATCGAAAAGTAATTTTTTGAACGGTTTGCTCTTTGACTGTTTACCCATGACAGAAAGAGCGCGAGTGACTGGCAGACCGGCTTTCATCATCAGACCAAGATTTTTGGCAAAAGTAATTTTCTGGTGTGTGTTGATATTGCTAAAAATACTGTCCCAAAAAAGCAATACCGATTGATTTCCAACTTCTCGGATAGAAATCACTCTGCCGCCCTCCTCACGAATAACGTTATATATATCTAAACGATTCTTAACCTCAATGGTACGTTCATATATATTACCTTCCTTATCTTTGGCTTTGTATTTGTATAGAGCCATAGGGAGTAATTTCTAATTTAGAATTTAGAATTTAGAATTTTCAATTTTCAATAAATTATCAATGATTCAATTATACAATGAAATAAGAGAATGCGCCGTCACTATTTGCCACGGGAAGAACTTGCAATTTTGGTGAAAATAAAGATCAATCTCGGACTTTCGCAAGAACGGTTCTTGCGAAAGTCCGAGATAGGCGTGTTTGTGTTTCTATTCTTCAATAAAATAACTCTCTACAAAGTCTCGGAACGATTGGGAATTTAAAAAATAGTCAGGGAAATTTTCGGGGTTAATGATATTCTTCTCTATCCTGTCTTTACCAAGATAATCAAGATAGCTAGAATATCGGTATGATTCAAGAAATTTCTTCATGTTGACTGAAGAGTTATTAATTTGATCTTCCCAGTTAGGAAACTCTATCTCCAGAGGATTAATATGAATATATCCAAACAAATGCCTCATGTAA
>Ga0076092_143_pt1 | contig 5568 bp, 10 predicted proteins | sample RifGroC1_FD_68121 | JGI IMG/M metagenome (GOLD analysis project Ga0076092, IMG submission 68121) | Parcubacteria bacterium GW2011_GWC1_43_30 | reverse complement strand
GAAAGAATCAACTGATAATATTTTGACCCTAAGCCGGGTAGAAATGCAGAAACTCGCCCTAAAACGAGTGGCGGAAATTTCAAGGGAATTTACGGAGGGATTTGACTTCCTCGCGGATTATTCCAAGTCAGTCACTTTTTTCGGCGCGAACCAATTCAGGGAGAATAATCCTTATTACGCGGATGCCCGTAAACTCGCTTCATATATAGTGGAAAAACTCGGTTATTCCATCTTTTCCGGTGGCGGGCCGGGTATTATGGAGGCGGCCAACCGGGGCGCGTTTGAAGCGGGCGGTAATTCGCTCGGTCTTTTAATCAAGCTCCCCGAGGGACAGATTACAAACAAATACATCACTAAATCATTCGATTCGTATTATTTCTTTGTGCGCAAAGTTTTATTGTCTTTCTCGGCCGAAGCATTTATATTTTTCCCCGGTGGTTTCGGTACTTTAGATGAATTTTTTGAAATATTGACTCTTGTTCAAACTAAAAAAATTGTTGACATACCGATCATTTGTGTCGGTTCTGAATATTGGAATAAACTTAGAAAATTTATGGAGGAAGAACAGCTCAGTCGCGGCGCTATTACGGCTGAAGATCTTAATCTTTTTCACATTGTGGATGACCATGATAAAATTATTGAAATTATCAAGAAGGTACCTGCACGTAGCAGTCTGCCCCTAACTGAAATAAAGTAAAAATGCCGACAGGCCCCAAAATAGTAGGGATCTGTCGGCAGGATGACACGGTAGTTTTACTTACCACCATGCCAAAATAGGTTTCGCCATTGGCTTTGCGGCGCGCGCCACGCGCGCCGCCGCTTCTGCTCGAGACGAGGTAACGGCGGTGGACCCCATAGGAATCCATCCCCGCCATTGTTCTTGTTCTCACAAGAAAACATGCGGGTAATTTGACGGGCTGCACTCTTTATGATCCCGGGGAAGGATACACACTTCTCACTCACGGCGACACAATGATGTGTCGCAAAGATTTTAGCCCAAGTGGGCACCCCGGAAGCCTCTTTCCGAACCGGACTGAACCGATTCAGTCCGAATTTTAAGTCGAACAATGGAATCACGACGATCCCATCGGGCGGTGGCTCATATTTATCCGGGGACACCGCTACGACAATGTCATGACCCCCATTCAAACGGAATTCCTCGACTCCCGCTTTCAACAGCGTGGCGCTCCACGGATTCCGCACACTATCCTCTTCATCACCATGGACCGTAAGAAACACCACCTTCCTGTCGCCACCAGCACTTACCGTCTCGGTCATATCGCACCTCCTCAAAAAATTTTACTGTCCTTTTGTAGTCTAACTCTCAAGCCTAAAATGTCAAGATAGATAGTTTAAGACCCCAGAGAGATCGGCCAAGGGGTCGGAATGGCCAGAAGCATCAAAATTGCGCCGAGAATCGCCAAATTTTTCATAAACTGAACCTTATCCATCATGCGCGCTTGCCCTTCTTCTTTCCAGAAAGCATGCATGGTGAAAGTGACCGGGATAAAGAAAAGCACCAGAGCGGCAATACCTGCTGTAACGCGTACTCCAGTAATGATAGTGTAGCCGCCAAAGAGAAGTAAGAGACCGGAGATGATAATCGCGGCTTGCACCATGGGAATTTTTTTGGATTCGGTGTAGGCCGTTAAATCTTTGACCTTGAATAAATGGTTATAAGCATTGTAAAGCAAAAAACCTCCTAACAAGAGTCTGCCGATAAAAAAGATAATATCCGTATTCATATAATTTGAATAAATTTGTAAGTGGTCACATTATCACATTTCAGAAAACTTACCGCTTACACTTGTGTTTTATAAATACTTGTTGTATAATGAGAGTAGACAGTTGATAGTTTATATTTTGGTCGCAGAAAAAGGAGAGACTGCAATGACAACAAATTTATGGTTAGTGATCAGTTTTCTTTCGGTGTGGATTATTCTGATAGTTTTCATTGGATTGACCCCCGTAAAAACAGGGTCAATCGCAGTTGTATTCCGATTTAGGAGATTCGTACGAATAATGCAACCAGGCCTTAACTTCAGGATACCTCTCATAGAGTCGGTTGAGTATTACTCGACCCAGACTCATCAGGAGGAGCTCCCAGCGGAGGCCGACATGATTGATCGGGTCCATGACGTCGCAGAAGCAGGAAAGAAACTTCCCTTCCGCGTTCTCATGAAAGGGAAAGGAGAAGCCATCTTCTATATAAAGAAGACTGAAACGGATAATCGAGAAGAGGAGGTCAGGAAACGTATCGAGGATATGGCGTCCAGAACACTGCAGGAACTCCTCGGACCCGTTACTCTCGGTCATGCCCAAGAAATGATGCCTCTTTTCAGCTTACTTATAAGGGAGAGGATAGAGATTCTGGTCGGGGAAAAAGGTGAAGGTGATAGACCCTGGGGTATCCACATTCGAGATGCTTACATAAAGAGCATCCATCCTGGTCGGAGAGTGAACGAGGCCAGAGCAGACGCCGCAGCCTCGGTAAGCAAGAAACAGGAAGCAATCCGAGTGGCAGAGGGTGTAGCAACAGCGACCCGGCTACAAGCTGACGCCGACGCCTTCTCCGAACAAAGAAAGGGCGAGGGTGAAGCCGCTCGAATTGGCGCAATGGCAGTGGTGATGACTGATGACAATGCCAGATTCATCGCTACCCTCGATGTGGCTGAACAGGTACTTCCCAAAGCCAACTTGGTTGTTATGCCAAGTGATCTGGGTGCCATCGGAGGCATCATCCGACTTGGCCAAGAGATCAAGAAGTAAAAAGTGTGAAATGACAAAGTTTAGTGTGCCACCGTCTATGAGGCCGACGGTGGCACTTTTTTATTTGACAGGTATAACATAATCGTGATATAATAAAACGCAGATAGAACAAAAAATCTCAAAATAGAAAGGGTTAACTCATGACTACGTTAATGATAATCGTAGTTGGCATTTTGGGTACAGTGTTTTTAAGCTTCGCGGCTTATAAACATTGGTCTGACGTAGCACCTACTCCACGACTAAATCCTATTGGAATAGTCGGAAATCGTAAATTCAGAATTAAATGGAGATGGTCATGGTTCTGGTGGGCAATCGGCATTGGGTATCTGGTGATTGCTTATCACTACTATCCATGGGAACAATTAGAAACAGGAGGCAAACTACAAAGTTTGGATCCCAAATCTAAAGTTCCTGCCCGAATTACCGACAATACCTTTGTGACCATAGTGCGACCCGGACAACCAGCTAGGGTTGTAATGGCACCCGGTTGGATGATGGTGTGGTGGGGAGATAAAAGTCGTTTTACAAGTCATGCCATCTGGGAAGGAAAAGACAAGGTCAGGATCTTTTCCGTCAGAGAGGGAGTGGAACATGCATGGATAAAAATCCATACGTACCACGACCCGGATCCGTTGTGGTACACGCGCCAATAAAAGGCGCGTGTACCACAAGGGCGCCCAAGACCATGAAGGTCGGGGCGCCCTTTTTTAGTTTTAGTAGGCCGGGTAATTGAAAGGGTAACTCGGGGTGGGAATACCGAAGGTGCCGAGAATCAGACGTATCAGGCCGTAAGCGGAAATCATGATGAACATACCGAAAATTCCCCAGAAGATTTTCCTTTTACCCTCTTCGCGACCAGCATCAACAGTTTCCGAGGAAATAAACTGAAAGATACCCCAGAAAAATACCAAAAACGCAATGGCAAAGACAAGAAGAATCAGAGGATTCAGTATGAACTGGTTGATTTTGTTTAGCAAACTAGAGATACTCATCTCCCCCTAAACTTTAAAGACCCGGAACCCTTGGAACCACAATGGTATCACCTTGACTGACACCAAGAGCAGTACCGATGAAGCGGACAAGACCCCAAACAGAAATCATCACGAAGAGAGCAATTAAGCCCCAGAGCATGATTTTCTTGGCATCCGCCTTGGCAGTCTCGTCGCCTTGGGCAAAGATAAACTTAACCAATCCCCAGAAGAATGCCAGAAGTGCGATACCGACAACAATAGGAAGGGCCAGATCTACCAGTCTTCCTATAGACCGTACGAACGTTTCCACGTTGCCGAGTGTCTGAGCGAAGGCAAATGCCGGAGCAAGCGCCAAAGTGGCGAGGATAACTTTTTTCATTTATTTAACTGTCTAATATTACTTTTAATATACCTACACGGTATGCTTATATGATACGTTAGAGAAAACATGGGCGCAACACAGTTATCCCCTTATTATTTTGGTCTATATGATACTTAGACTGGGGTTAAAATTGGGGAACCACCGCTACCGGGAAGAGGAAGAAGCAGGGCGTTTTGCATAAAGCGGATTATTCCCCAAACCGATAACATAACAAACAATGCAAGCAGTCCCCAACCCATAAGTCTCTTACCTCCCTCTACTGCCTTCTCGTCTCCACCGACGCGAAAGATAAATTTAGCCAGACCCCAGAAGAAGACAAGAAGGGCAACACCGACTAAGATAACGATAAGCGGATTAATAAGACCACCGACTGCCGTAATAAGATCTTTAATTCCAGTCATTTTGAATTATTTATTAATTATATGGGTAAAAGCGGCGGGCCAAACGGCCGGCCAAAACCGAAATCCCGATATAAGAAAGCCAGAATCCCCATCAGTGACAACAGAATGAAAAGCGCGATAAGCCCCCAGAGCATGAGGGCCGTTCGTATCAAATCAATGAATATATCAGACAGGTCTTTGAAATTGCTTGGGGTCATTATTTAAGTTGATTAATGGTATTTTCAATTACCTGCGCAATCACCCATGAGCCGAGAAGCACGGCCGTACCCACAGATGTATAAAGAAGCGCCTTGTGGGCAGTGGCGAGTTTTGTTTGATTGCCTTGCGCTGTGACATAAAGAAAACCGGAGTAAATAAAGGCAAGCACCGCAAGTACTCCGCCGATAGGAAGAAGGATGTCATTGATAACTTTGCGTAGAAGAGTGAAGAGCGTGCAATTCGCCGCGCCACAGTTGAAGGGGTTTGGGAGATTTATCACTTGCGCATAAACAGAAACCGCGCCAACAATAAAGAAGATGAAAAGGGGGGCGAGAATAGCGGATAATTTTTTCATATGGTTGAAGTATTACGGTGCGCCCAAGATAGAAAACCCCGGGTTAAGCAAGACACTGGTTATAGTGTAAACCAGAAGCCAGGCCCCGAGTATCCACAGATAGCCGATAAGCACCTTCCTAAAAATCTCTTTGGCTTTATTTTTGGCGCTTTCATTGCCGCCTGACGTCAAGAGGATAAAACCAGCGTAAGCGAAAGCGGCCGTGGCTAGGAAAGTGGAAAGGATAACCAAGGCATTTATAAGATTTTTAGCAAGCAAAATAAGATGCCCGAAGGTGCACGGGGTAGTCACACCATCACAAACAATCAAATCAAAAGTTTGCGCTAGTAGGTCATTCATTTGATTAACGCCTCCATTTCTTGATTCGCTTTGTTTATCGCTTCCACCGTGCGGGCCCGACCGCTAGTTACGGACTCAATCGCCTCGCGGAAGATTGTATCAGTGGCCATTATATCCGGATCAAGCCAACCCTTGGATTGCAAAGCTGCGTCG
>Ga0076092_137_pt1 | contig 6149 bp, 7 predicted proteins | sample RifGroC1_FD_68121 | JGI IMG/M metagenome (GOLD analysis project Ga0076092, IMG submission 68121) | Parcubacteria bacterium GW2011_GWC1_43_30 | reverse complement strand
GCGTTCTACGGCCACTATTAGGATAAAACATACACTCATCTGTAAATCTATTGAGTTTTACAGACACGTGTCTACGGAAACCCACGAGTATTGATTTACTTTCTAAGTGTATCGCAATCCATTAATTTTGTCAAATTTTGATGTTACCAACAATCAATATGCCAAGGGTTCTGGCGATTTGTTCGTGTTGCTTTTGATAAATTCTGTAATAGCCGCTTCATCTAAACTCTGAAGCTTCAAAAGTCGTCCCCATGAAGCAAGAGCAATAGGGGAATCGTTCTGAGAGCGTAAGGTGACTATAACGCTTCTGGGAAACTCTTTGGATATTGTTTCCAATTTAGTTTTTGTTTCTTCGTCAGTATCTTTATATGAAATCCAAATACCGCCGTGTTCAATGTTGTGTATCAATTGTTTAGTGCCATCCGGAAGTTGGGGGGTTGGAATTATAAGCCGGATGCGCGGCCCCGACAGATATATGTTCCCGTCCTAAAATTTTAATCTCCTCACCCGGTCTTAGTTTTTGATTTTTGGCAGAAACGTATACAATGCCATACACTCCAAGTCTGGGGGAATACTGAAAGACAATAAATTTTCCAGATTCCTCTAGTATCTCAAAGGTATTATCAACTATACGCTCTCTTTCGATAGGCTTAAGTATTGAAAGGGGAATACTAGAAATTACCAGATTCGCAACTACGTGATTATCACGTTTTAATTCTTCAGAGACTCTTTGGGCTGTACCCTCAACAATTTTCAATCGTGGATCATTTATGTTTCTCAAAATTTTTATAAATTTAGGATTTGTTTCCACTACAATCAGCTCACCATCTCTCGGCATTCTTTTTAATATTTCCCTTGTCACAACACCGTCCCCCGGACCGTATTCTATAACACGTTGTAACGATTTGTTACTAAAATTACGCACCACGGCATTAACCACGTACTTGGAACTACGTGTCATGGCGCCGATCTTACTATCTAATAAGGCAATCTTCAAAAAATTGAGTTGCTCCTGCATCTAAGCAGATAATATTGTACACTAAAGTAATCAACAGGTGCTAATGGTATGAAGAAATTTGTACGTGGTATAGTAATGGTGTACTAAATGTGTTTGTAAATAAATAATTATATGGATGAAATACAACAATATACGGCCCTAATAAGTGAGATAATTAAAAAGCAGGCAATTATCCTAGGCCCAGAGATAGCTATTCTAAAAGCGCGTAGCGTGAGTGGTCTTATGGTGGATAATGATGGAAAGGTGACAGGTGTAGGTGTGAATCCAAAAGAGACGCTTCAAAATCTCGTTGATCAGTATGTTGAGCTTTCAGGTCAGATTGTTAAGAACGCTCTCGGGTCGATTTTTGCAAAGTATCCTAATATCAATATTAATAAATAATCTCAAATTAAAATAAATAACATGGAAAATTTTAACATTTTGATGGACATAATTCTTATACTGGCTTCAATATGGATGGTAAAGATTGCTATTAGTAGTATTGGGGGGTTGGTTGGATCGGCGATTAGTACTATGTCGATCGGCATTATTATTCTTGGCTTTGCTCATATCATAGAAACACTGATGTTTAGATATATACCATTGACTGCTGACATTCAGGAATTCATACATAGATTGATTGTTCTTATTGCTTTCATTCTTCTTGGCTATGGTTTCACTAAAATTCAGGAAATGTCTAGAAAACTTAAAGTTTAATTTGCTACAAGTGTAGCTAGCGGGCTTTATTAATGACTACTGTGACTACAATAGGCATATTAGTACTTGTTGGATTGATTGCTATATTCGCAATTGGCTTAAGCGTGTATTTTGTTTTTAAAAACTATAAAGCGAAAGGGATACTTGAGAAAAGAGAAAGAGATATTAGTCGCAGGATGTACGAGCTGGCTATTCTCAAGGAGCTCGGTGATCGTATAGGTTACTCTCTGGATGTTCAACAGATTATTGATATTATTATCAATTCCCTGCATCAATTTATTGATTACTCTGCTGTTTCCTACATGCTTTTGGGGCCGGAAAAGCTTATTTTCAAAATGCATCTTGAGAGATCCGTGCATCAGAGGTTTGTAATTGATATCAAAGATCGAATGCTTAATTCACTCTCGGCTCTTCTAGATCGAGAGTTTAATAAGAAAAATGTCAAAGAAATAATTTCCGGCGCTATTATCATTGAGGAATTATATGAGCCGGTACGTTCTTTCTTCAACATTCCATTGGTTATTGATGAAAAAGTAGTGGGAGTTTTGACAGTGGCTGATACCAAGATTGGCCTTTATAAAGAAGAGGAGATGACTATTTTGTATAAGATTATTCAACAAGCTTCCAAAGCGGTGACAAGTTTACAAGGTGTTGTCAAAACCGAACAAGCGAAAGTTAATGCCATGGTGGAGAGTATGGCTGACGGCGTAGTGATGACCGATATTGATTATAGAATTATGGTCATCAATCCGAGCGCTCGAGCTATTATTGGCTTGCCGAAAAAAGAGAACGTAACTATTTTTGATTTTATTGATAATCTCGAAGGCAAGTTTGATATTAGAGGTAAACTTGAGGAAAGTGTAAAATTAAATAAACCTTTTAAATCCGAGGAAGTGCTCATTAGAGACAAGTTTTATAAAATTTTCGTTTTTCCCGTAAAAACCAATGTCATCAGAGGAATTGATGAGAAAGATGCCGTAGGAGGGGTGGTTATTTTCCACGATGTGACTGCCGAAAAATCAATAGAACAGATTCGCGAGCAATTTACCTCGATGATCGTACACGAGTTGCGAACACCGCTCTCCGGCATCAATAAAATCAGCGAGCTCTTGCGTGGTGGTCCAGAAAAAATCAAGAAAGAAGATTTTGATGAGTACATCAGACTCATCAATGTTGATAGTAATGGCATGCTTGAACTTGTTAATGACATTTTGGATATTGCCAAGCTTGAGGCAGGGAAGTTTGATGTCAAAAAAGAGCCGGTGGATATAAAAAAGGTAATAGACAATCGCGCGGAATTCTTCAAGCCCAGCGCTCTTGATGCTAAATTGGCCATCAGAGTTGCCTACGATACAGAATTACCAACACTTGTACCAATAGACCAAGCTGGTATCAAGCAAGTATTAAACAATCTTATTTCAAACGCTCTTAAATTTACCAAAGCCAATGGTTCGGTGGAGATATTGATCGTGCGCCATAAGAAAGGTATTAAAATAAATGATGAGTTTGCTAGACTTCCGACGAAAACCGCTCTATCTTTGCCGGAAGATAAATTTGTAAACATGCCAGAGTCTGTGGTAGTGGCTATTTCAGATACCGGCGCTGGTATTGATGCTGGCGAAATAAAGGAGTTGTTTAATAAATTTAAACAGCTCAACACTAAATCTGAAACAGGCATTAAAGGTACTGGATTGGGTCTCGCTATTGTCAAGGGGATAGTCGAAGGTCATGGCGGTTCTGTGGGAGTGGTATCGGAAATTGGAATTGGTAGTGTATTCTTTTTTGTGCTACCATTAAATTAATAATTAACTTCTAATGGGATGAAAAAAATCTTAATTATCGACGACGATATAACTTTCTTGAAAGCATTATCAGCAAAGTTGGAGCTCTTGACTTATCAAGTCATTACCGCTTTGGATGGTGAAGAGGGGTTAATCAAAACCATTTCAGAAAAACCGGATCTTATTCTTTTGGATATAAAAATGCCAAAACTGGATGGTATTAGTTTTCTTAAAAAACTTCGGATGAATGAAAATATACCTAAAATTCCGGTTATCATCACTTCAAATCTATCAACTATAGACAAGATAAGCGAGGGAGTTTCTCTAGGAATCAAAGGTTATATTCTGAAATCCAATGAAACACTGGATACTATTACTAAAGAAGTGCAAACGATACTTAATACATAAAGTATGAAAAAAATTCTTCTTATAGATGATGACAAAGTATTTCTTAAAACAGTGAGCGATTCTCTCTCGACTAAAGATTACAAAGTTATAGTGGCAAAAGATGGTGAAGAAGGTTTTCAAATTATAAAAGAAGAGAAGCCAGATTTAATTTTACTGGATATTTTAATGCCTAATATTGGAGGAATGGATTTCCTTAAGCTAATAAAAGAGGATCAAAAGTTAAATAAAATTCCTGTTCTCATTGTTTCAAATTTCACTAGTATGTATTATATAGAAGAAGGAATAAAACTCGGTGCCCGTGGTTACATTATTAAATCCAACGAGTCTTTGAAAACAATTACTGATACTATTGAATCAATTCTAGAAAAAGCTGCGGGACTAGGGGTCGAACCTAGATGCCATGATTCAGAGTCATGTATCCTACCAATTAGATGATCCCGCAATTATTCTATTTTCTCAACAGACTACACAATATAGGAAAGTTGGAGGCTTTTCAATATTTCCGTTATAATAAAAACAATGAACACACGAAATAGGGGGCACAAATATATCTTTGTCGTGGGAGGAGTAATGTCGGGAGTTGGCAAAGGTATCGCGACCTCTTCAATCGGTGTGATCCTCCAATCAAAAGGTTTCAAGGTTAGTCTAATCAAGGCCGACCCTTATTTGAATGTTGATGCCGGCACCATGAATCCGGTTGAACACGGCGAGGTTTTTGTTCTCAACTCCGGTCTGGAAACCGATCAGGATATGGGCAACTACGAGCGTTTTCTCAACACTGACATGCCTGAAGAAAACTATTTGACCAACGGCATGGTGCTTAAATATGTTATTGATAAAGAGCGTGCCTTAGGGTACGGCGGTAAGTGTGTTGAACCTGTGTATCATGTGACGGAAGAGATTCTTAACCGCATTCACCGTTCGGTTAGAAACACTCAAGCCGAGATCACCGTGATTGAAATAGGCGGTACGGTTGGCGAGTATCAGAACTCAATTTTTCTCGAGGCGGCGCGTCTCCTCAAAATTCGCGAACCTAAGAATGTCATGTTTGTGATGGTCTCCTATCTGCCGATTCCGGGTAAACTCGGCGAAATGAAGACTAAACTTACCCAGAACGCCATTCGTCAACTTAATTCGTATGGCATTCAGCCGGATATGATTATCGCGAGATCCGAAGTTTCTATTGATCAGAAACGCAAAGAAAAAATCGCTGTGGCCTCGGGAGTATTAAGCCAGGATATCATCGCGGCGCCGGATATTGAAAGTATCTATGACGTGCCTATTAATTTTGAACGAGACGGATTAAGCGAGAGAATTTTAAGTCACTTTGAACTTAAGCCCCATAAAAAAGATTTAGTTGCTTGGAAAAAATTTGTTTTTAAAACCAAATCCACCAAAAAAGCAATTAAAATAGCGGTCATAGGCAAATATTTTGACACCGGAGATTTTGTCCTTTCCGACGCTTATGTTTCGGTCATAGAGGCGGTTAAATTTTCCACTTATTGGCAAAATGTCAAACCTGAATTGACATGGATCAATGCCAAAGAATATGAGACGAGCAAACGCAAGATAAGCGAGCTAAAAAATTATAACGGAGTCATCGTGCCCGGCGGCTTTGGCGCAAACGGAGTGGAGGGAATTTTAAGCGCGATAAAATTTGCCAGAGAAAACAACATTCCATATTTAGGACTCTGCTACGGTATGCAATTAGCGGTGATTGAGTACTCACGAACGGTGGCCGGCTTCAAGGACGCCCACACGACAGAGGTAAATAAAAATACCAACCACCCGGTTATAGATATTATGGAAGATCAAAAAAACAAGCTCAAAGACGGCAAACTTGGTGGTACAATGCGTCTCGGCGCCTACTCAGCAATCTTGAAGCCTAAAACGCTTGCTTACGAAGCATACAAGACGACTAGAATTTCCGAGCGACACAGACATCGTTTTGAAGTTAATCCAGATTATGTAGAAAAACTTGAGAAAGCCGGCATGATTTTCTCCGGCAAGTCTCCGGATGGGCGTCTTTGTGAAATAGCTGAATTGCCCAAGAATGTTCATCCATTTTTTCTTTCAACGCAATTTCATCCCGAATTCAAGGCTCGACCGCTCTCGCCACATCCTCTCTTTACCGCGTTTATTAAAGCTATAATAAAGAAAAAAAAGTGACCATTTTTATCGAAATTTCTATTATTGTAATTATTGCTACTCTCGTTTCGCTTGTAGTAAAATTTTTCAAACAACCC
>Ga0076092_126_pt1 | contig 6242 bp, 6 predicted proteins | sample RifGroC1_FD_68121 | JGI IMG/M metagenome (GOLD analysis project Ga0076092, IMG submission 68121) | Parcubacteria bacterium GW2011_GWC1_43_30 | reverse complement strand
GTGTTAGTGGTCATACTAAAGATGAAGTCTTGGAATTAGCCGCATCACTTGACGCTCTATCCGAACATCCAATCGCAAAGGCGGTGGTTGCCAAGGCAAAGGAACGAGGACTCTTGCTCAAAAGTACTGCGAAATTTGAAGCGTTGAAGGGTAAGGGAGTGAAGGCTTTGGTAGAAGATAAGGAAGTAATGGTGGGAGGCCCGGCACTTCTTGAAAGTATGGAAATCAATATACCTGATGAGCTTTCAAAACAAGTTCGAGACGGGGGTAGAAAAGGACAAACAATCATCTTTACGCTTAAAGAAGGTATACTTTTGGGCACGATCGCTCTTGCCGATATTATCCGGGAGGAATCTCGGGAAGCAATTGAGATGCTTAGGGTAATGGGGGTACGTACGGCAATGATTACCGGTGATTCTCTGGATGTGGCAAAATGGGTGAGTGAAGAGCTTAAAATAGACGAATATTTTGCCAGAGTATTGCCCCACGAGAAATCAGATAAAATTAAAGCAGAAACGATCCAAGAGATATTGTAAAAATTATAAAATTGTCCAAGTTGACGTATTCAAAAATGATTCAAAATCTTTGGTGGGCAGCTGGCTACAATATCCTCGCGCTGCCTCTCGCCGCGGGCGCGCTTGCCTTCAAGGGCATATTACTGGATCCTGCCGTTGCAGCGGTGCTGATGTCGGTAAGCACAGTGATTGTAGCTATCAATGCAGTCATGCTAAAAAGAAAGAAAATTTAATAATAATTTATGAAAAAAATAGTTGAAAAAAATTGCGATCTGATTGCTTTTGACATCGACGGTACGTTGACACGGAGCAAGCTACCGCTTGACAGTGAAATGGCGACACTCATCTGTCGGCTCATGGAGAAATATAAGGTAGCGATAATCTCTGGCGCTAGCTACAATCAGTTCAAATGGCAGATTCTCGGCCCTCTTGTATGCCAACGAGAGAAAATGAAAAATCTTTATCTGTTGCCGACTGATGGCACCGTCTTTTGTAACTATCGCGATGGTTGGCAGTGCCAGCACGATGCCCCACTCTCCAAAGAAGAGAAGGAGAGCATCAAGACAGCTTTTGGGAATATTTTTGAGGAATCAGGATTTGAAAGCCCTGATAAAATTTACGGGGAACTGGTAGAAGACCGAGGAGCTCAACTTAATTTCTCCGCCTTAGGACAAGAAGCGCCCATCGCACTCAAGGAAAAGTGGGACCCTGACAACAAGAAGCGTGAGCGGATGATAGAAGTGCTCAAGCGCGCTCTGCCGGGTTTCTCAATGCGCATTGGCGGGACTACTTCCATAGAAGTTACGAGAGTCGGTATAGATAAGGCATATGGGCTCAATAAGCTTATAGAGCAAACTGGTATTTCAAAGGAGAAGATGCTCTACATTGGGGATAAACTGTTTAAAGGTGGTAACGATGAGCCAGCTCTAACCTTGGGGATAGAATGCAGAGCCGTTGGAAATCCAGAGGAAGCGAAAAAGGTCATACTTGAAATGCTGGAGTAGGACCATTGGTGCTATAATAAGAGCTAAATATGGCCGCACCTAAGAAAAAAATTAAAAAGTCACCGAAGAAGAAAATTGCCAAAATCGCCTCGTCGGCGATCCGCCGAAAAGGCGGAAAAACACAGAAAAGAAAGGTCAAGAAAAAACCAAGAGCATTAGACCTCCGCAGAGCTGTCCACAATCCTGTTATTAGTCCGGCATCAGGTTCTTATTGGGAATCGGAAGCGGTTTTCAACCCTGGCGCAGTTATGCATGGGGGGCGTGTCCACCTTTTCTATCGTGCTCTGGGTTCCGATGGCATTTCTCGTATTGGCTATGCCTCAAGTTTGGATGGCGTTCACTTTGATAAGCGATATCCTCATCCAGTCTACATGCCTGAGTCCGTCATCGAATCGGCGAAACATCATCCATATACTTCTCCAGCTAGACTCATGTATGACACGAAACTCTATGTTTCTGGAGGCGGATGGGGTGGATGTGAAGACCCGAGGGCTGTCAAAATTGGCGGCCGGGTGTATTTAACGTTCAATATGTTTAATGGATGGCACTCTGTTAGAGTCGGGTTAACTTCTATTAGTGAAGATGATTTGGAACAAGGCCGATGGGCTTGGCGTCGCCTTGTCTTTCTCTCTCCTCCAAATGAAGTACACAAAAACTGGGTTCTTTTTCCAGAGAAAATAAATGGGAAATTTGCCATCTTACACAATATTGCGCCGAAAGTAACTGTCGAGTATGTAGATGATTTTAATGTGTTTGCCGAGGGCAAGTTTATTGAAAGTTGTAAGGAGCCGACCCCTCGTCGTCATGCTTGGGGCAACACAGAAGCATGGGATACATTTATCAGAAGCGCCGGACCGCCACCCTTAAAGACTCCTTACGGTTGGCTTCTCTTTTATCATGCTATGAGCGAAGATGAATACCATCGCTATAAGCTTGGTGTCATGCTCCTGGACCTCGATGACCCTAGCAAGATTCTTTGCCGCTCCAATTATCCAGTACTTGAGCCCGATGAATGGTACGAGAATGACTGGAAACCCGGCATCATTTATGCATCCGGAGCAATTGTCAAAGAGGGCACTCTTTTTGTCTATTATGGTGGCGGTGACAAGCACATCGGCGTGGCCTATACCAATTTGCATGACTTCGTTGGTAAACTTATGAAGAATGAACACGCTGTTTTTTCGGTCAAATCCGCCAAGGTGGCATAGATTTCCATGTTTGTAGTCAAAAGATCACAGGAGAATCCAATTCTAGTACCCCAGAGAGATCATCATTGGGAAGCATCAGCCACATTCAATATGTCGCCGGTGAAACGAGGTCGAAATATCTATGGCCTATATCGGGCGATATCAAGCAAAGATCCGCTAAGAGTGCCGGACCAAATGTCTACCATTGGCATAGCTAAGAGTTTAGACGGCCTGCACTTCGAGGAACGCAGGCAGTTTATAGCACCGGAAGAAGAGTGGGAAAAATTTGGCTGTGAGGACCCACGCGTCACCTTTTTTGAAAATCGATATTACATTTTCTATACGGCTCTTTCCCGTTTTCCATTTACTGCAGAAGGTATCAAGGTTGCTGTGGCAATTTCGAATGACCTTAAACGAGTTGATGCCCGGCATCTAGTTACGCCCTTTAATGCCAAAGCCATGACTCTTTTCCCGGAACGAATAGACGGTAAGGTTACAGCTATTTTCAGCGCTCATACGGATAGCCCGCCAGCGAAAATGGCTATCGTTCAGACAGACAGTGTCGAGGAATTGTGGTCGCCTGTATTCTGGGAGAAGTGGCATCGCGAGATTGACAAGCATGTCGTAGACCCACGCCGGATAGAGAATGACCATGTCGAAATTGGAGCAACACCGATTAAAACAAAATATGGTTGGCTTCTTATTTATTCGCATATCGAACACTATTTTCCCTCATCGGAAAATCTTAGACCCCAGTTTGGCATCGAAGCCCTGCTTCTTGACTTGAAAGACCCGCGCAAAATTGTAGGGTCTACTAAGGGTCCCTTGATGGTGCCTGAAGAACCTTATGAACTCTCCGGCCATGTCTCAAATATCGTTTTCCCGTCAGGCGCGCTTCTTAGAGACGAGACTCTAACTATTTATTACGGGGCTTCTGATACCACCGTTTGTTTGACTCGCGTTAATATCGACGACTTGGTCTCGACTATCTCGAGCGAGACCAGACATCGCTGGCATTTCAAACGTCTTGAGCATAATCCCATCATTGTGCCTGACCCAAATCATGCTTGGGAATCAAAAGCAACATTCAATCCTGCCGCCATTGACCTCGGAGAGGGAGTTCATATTCTCTACCGCGCCCTCTCAAATGACAATACTTCTACTATCGGCTACGCTCTAAGTGTAAACGGAGCGAATATCACCGAACGTCTTAGTGAGCCGATTTATGTTCCGCGCGAGGATTTCGAAACCAAGAAGATAGAGGGAGCTAATTCGGGGTGTGAAGACCCGCGTATTACCAAAATTGGAAAGGACTTATACATGTGCTACACCGCCTTCGACGGTATTGGTCCGCCGCGAGTGGCCGTTACTTCTATAGGAGAAAAAGATTTTCTCTCGCGTCATTGGAATTGGTCGAAACCAGAGCTCATTACTCCGAAAGGTGTCGATGATAAAGATACCTGTATTTTCCCCGAGAAAGTCGGAGGCAAGTATCTTGTGCTTCATCGCATTGGGACAGATATTTGCGCCGACTTTCTTAAATCACTTGATTTCAAGAAGGAGACCGTCAATAAGTGTATCCGTATTTTCGGACCAAGGCCAGGAATGTGGGATAGCGCTAAAGTCGGCATTACTGCTCCGCCTATCCGAACTGAAGAGGGCTGGGTTCTTCTTTATCATGCCATCTCGGAGCATCATCACACTTACCGTATCGGAGCAGTTCTCTTAGATCTCAAAGACCCGACCATCGTGCTGTCACGCTCGGCCGATCCAATCTTTGAACCAGAAGAGCCATATGAGAAAGAGGGAATAGTAAACAATGTGGTTTTTCCTTGCGGTATGATCGTGCGTGATGGACTCTTATACATATATTATGGGGGTGCGGACAAGGTTGTCGGAGTCGCTACTATGGAGCTCGATATCCTTATGTTAGGCTTAAGAACATGATGTTTCCAAATTGGGCAAAGAATATTCTCTTCCTTCTGGTCTATATGATTTCTGGGCTGGTGCTCGTGATTATTATTGAAGGTTTGCTCTCCGGTACGGAGCTCATACCCCTTAACACTGCTATCGAGCAAGTGGTAGTGCGTGTACGCACACCTTTCTTAACAACTATTCTTGTGACTGTGACTAGATTGAGTGACCCATTCATCCTTTCATCTGCAGCTGCTCTTATTGCCGTCTTACTTATCATGCGTAGTCGCTACTATGACGCTGTCCTTTTCATCGTGACCTTAATGGTAGCTATAGTCTCGCTCACGGTACTTAAAAATACTTTCCAAGTTGCGCGACCGGGTTCAGAACTTATTGATGTTAGTGGTTGGAGTTTTCCTTCCGGGCACGCCACGGTTGCTACCGCCTTCTTTTTCATGCTGGCTTATTCTTTCTTCGGTAGGATGAGAACCTATATAAGCAAAACTATGCTGATTCTAGGTTCGATTCTAGGTGTAACCCTTATATCTTTCTCTCGACTTTACCTCGGGGCGCATTGGACACTCGATATCTTGGCGGGCATCGCTCTCGGTCTCCTGTCTGTAAGCTTCACGGTGCTCATTTTCAATGTCTTCATCGAGGGTAAGCGTTCATTGAGAAATAGGATTAATTAGTGATATAGTAGTTCGACAAGCTCACTATAAATAAACAATGGATACAAACACAGAAGAAGTTAAAAAGGTTTTAAAGTGGGTCTGGGTCGTGCTCATTGTCCTCGCAATATTTCTGGCAGTTGAGACTCTCGGGGCGTTTAAAAATTTACGTAGTATCGATCCGACTTTTAACTCTATTTCGGTTTCGGGCGTGGGAGAGGCAGTTTCCGTACCCGATATTGCTGTTTTTTCCTTCACTGTTTCAGCAGACGCTAAAATAGCAAGTGATGCTCAAGGAAAGGTGGCAAAGTCGATGGACATTATCTTAACTGAACTTAAGGTGCTAGGCATTGAAGAGAAAGACATTAATACGACTGACTATTCTCTATGGCCAAAATATACTTACGAATCGACTATTTGCTCATCGGCTTTCTGTCCACCATCTAGGAAAGTTCAAGATGGTTACACTGCAAGCCACAATGTTTCTGTAAAAGTGCGATCGACTGAAGATGTAGGAAAGGCGCTTGCTTTGGCGGGAGAGAATGGCGCTACCGGCCTTTCGAGCATCTCCTTTACCGTCGACGACCCCGACAAGATACTGGATGAAGCTCGAGCCGAAGCGATCACGGATGCGAAAGAGAAAGCCAGACTACTTTCTAAAGAGCTTGGGGTTCGACTAGTACGGGTAGTGAGTTTCTACGACAATACTGGTGGAGGACCGATGCCATACTATGCAGAAGGTTTGGGGAGCGATATGGTCAAAACTTCTGCTCCAGCCCCGACTATCCCAATAGGAGAAAATAAAGTAAATGTGAGCGTGACGATAGTCTACGAGATAAGGTAATTTCAAAGTGCATAAGTTCAGATACATATGGCACTCCTCGTAATCGAGGAAAATGCGCCAATTCAACAAATTCAAGGGTACAAAAGGATTTATAAGTATGTGGGAGA
>Ga0076092_141_pt1 | contig 6557 bp, 9 predicted proteins | sample RifGroC1_FD_68121 | JGI IMG/M metagenome (GOLD analysis project Ga0076092, IMG submission 68121) | Parcubacteria bacterium GW2011_GWC1_43_30 | reverse complement strand
AAATGGAAAAAATTGCGCGCTCTGAAATTAAGAAAAAAACAAACCCTCTCGGTCAGTTTCTAAAGATTTAATGATCTCCAGTACAACTGAAAAGTTTGAGTTGTTGTTTTCGAAATTGCCTCCGCACGTGCAAAAAAGTGCACGGAGGAATTTATTTATGTGGATGAATAATCCGTCACATCCCAGCCTTCTTTTCAAAAAACCTTTCGCTGGCAAACCATTTTGGTCAATTCGCATCACGAAAGGATATAGAGCTATCGGTTATCTAAAAAATGATCAAATGTTCTGGTTTTGGATCGGCAATCACGATGACTACGAGCGATTTCTGTCAAAATTGTAATTTTTCGTCTTTATCGATTACGCGCGTCTACAACCGCGCGCTATCTGCGGATGAAATCAAACGCCTCTACAACCTCGGCCGCTAAACTTTTGGACATCGGATGTCCCAAAGTTATTCCAGAAGATAGCTTTTTATTACACTTTCTTCAAAATCAATCTCTTTTAACCATTCTAAAATACTCTTTCTATAATTGTTTTCGCCGCCAAAATAATCCAAAAGTAATTTTCTATTTGTAACCGATGGAAAATTATTTTTCCCGAGATAATCAAGATGGCTCGACCATCTGTATAATTCAAGATATTCAAAGACTTTTTTATAATTATGTATTTTTCGTTCTCTCCACTCTGGAAATTTAAGATCCAATGGGTTCAGATGGATATAATAGGGGATATGAATAAAATGAGCATCTCTTTCAATGGCTACACACTTATACTTACCCTGAAACAAGGCACCGCTCCTATCGTATTTTTCATTAAAATATTTTGCATACCCCATATTCAGTTTTTTCATAAACAAGGAAATCGCGTCGTCTTGGCGCGGCATAACCAAGAGGTGGTAATGATTGGGCATCAAAACAAACGCAAGGATATCCACCAGTATTTTCCTCGGCTTTCTCTCAATCCTAACTTTGGGACGTCCGATGTCCAGAGTATTGGTAAAAGTATATAATGCGTCAGGAACCGGATTGGCATCGTTGAACTCAAATAGGTCGTGGATAAAACGCAAATGGTCTTCTTTGTCCATAAATATTTTGCGTTTGTCGACGCCTCTGTTTAAAAGGTGATAGATTTTACCGCTTATTGCTTTTGGGTTCATAGATCCAGTTTAAATCTTTGGACATCCGATGTCCAGAAGTCCAGAAGTTATACCCGTTTAGAATTTTAAAATTTGAATTTAGAAATTGTTTAGGATTTAGAGTTTGGATATTAGAATTTTAAGGCAGATAGCGGTCTCATCGATTTACACTGAGCATAGTCGAAGGGCGACGTCCGCGTCTATAACCGCGCACTGTCGGGGGATGAAATCAAACGGTTATATAATTTAGGACGTTGATATATACCAGTAGTATGCTAGACTATTCCATATGACAACAACAATGGTAAAAAATAAAATTGCGAGCTTAGAAGCTCAAATTATTTTACTAAAAAAAGCCATAAAACCGAGGCTAGATTTAAATATTGACGAAATCAATTGGCAGAAAGTTAAAAAAGCGGTAAAAAATGTTAGATTGAAGACCTACAAAAAGGTATATGGATAAGCCGTCTGCTTTTATAGATTCCAGTGTTTTTATTGCCGCCCTCCTTTCAGACTCTGGCGGCTCTTTTTATATTTTGAATAATTTCGCAGATAAAGTAATTTTTAAAACAAATAATTATGTTCTCGATGAAATAAACGGCGTTTTGAATGAAAAATTTTCTGAACAAAACAATTTATACAGCACACTATTTCTTTTACTTAGCGTAGCTAAAATTTTAGTATTATCTAATCCGCCAAAAAGTTCGCTTGCAAAATTAGCCAAGATTATTTCTAAAAAAGACACCCCAATCTTAGCTGGTGCGATTGAACATTGCGATTATTTGATTACTCTTGATAATGAATTTTTTAACGAACAAGTTGCTGATATGGCTAAACTTAAAAATCTACAGATATTCAAACCAAAAGATTTTATCCAATTATTTCGTAATGAAAAATAAACCGGTCTCATCGATTTACCCTGAGCTTGTCGAGGGACGACGTCCGTATCTACAACAGGGCGCTGACACCTGCCGAGATACAAAGATTATATAATTTGGGACGTTAATCAACTTTTGGACATCGGATGTCCCAAAGTTATTCCAAAGCTTTATAATTTGGGGAGGTGAGAAACTTGTAGAAATTAGTTGAAATTGTTAGATTTGAGAAACTATGTTTTCTGATTGCATAACATTGATCAAAGAATGGTGCGGACTGAAAAGCGATTTATGCGGAAAAGAAAGTAAGGTAATTTTTAAGCAGGGCGATATTTGGTGGGCGAGCCTCGGAATGAATTTAGGAGAGGAAATGTTTGGAAAAGGAGAAAAATTTCGGCGGCCAGTTTTGGTGTTCAGAAAATTCACAGGTAATTCATTTTTAGGATTACCGATTACAAAGCAAGAGAAGCGCGGGAGTTGGTATGTCGAAATTACTATCCACAAAGAGAGGCGATGGGTCATGTTAAATCAGGCGAGAATCCTCGATAAAAAACGGCTCACCAATAGGATCGGTGAGCTAGACGACACCGATTTTCATAAAGTGAAGGCAGAATTTTTGAAGTTCTACGATTCTTAAAAAATCGTCACCCCGCCTTTGGAGCGGGGATCAGTGGGAAAATCCCAAATTGTATTTTAAGTATAGCAAGCCAATAAACGCTGTCAAGTCGGCTTTTGTGGACAAGTTTTCGGCCTCATCGACGACGTCCGCGTTTACAACAGGGCTTTAACCTCCGATGAAGTTAAGCGATTGTATAATTTAGGAAGGTAGCGAATTTGCAATTTTGGGGAAGACTTTAGACGAACTGGTTATGAATATTAAGGAGGCGGTAGAGTTGCATTTTGAGGGCGAGAATCCCGCTGATTTCGGATTTGAGAAAGAGCCGTCCGTGCTCGCAAACATTGAGCTTTCTTTGGCTCATGTCTAAACTAAAAATACTTTCCGCTAAAGAAATTATTAAGATTTTTGAATCTTTTGGTTTTATTGTTGTTGGACAAAAAGGCAGCCACATTAAAATGGAAAGGAAATTAAAAAGTTCAGCTCAAACTTTAACTATCCCGAATCATAAAGAAATTGATCGAGGGACTTTAGGCGCAATTTATCGCCAGGCGCTTAAATTTATTTCAGAAACGCGCATCTACAACCGCGCGCTTTCGGCGGATGAAATTAAAAGATTGTATCAGATGAGACGCTAGTGAAAATTTGTTAAAATGAATAGAACTATGTTTAAAAAAGAAAACAATTTTCAAAAAGGAGAGATAGTTATTTATAAGGCCAAGTATGGGCCGGAGATACAAGTAACGCTTGATAAGGAATCTGTTTGGCTTGATGCCAGGCAAATTGCGCGTCTTTTTGATGTGAATCGCCCGGCAATAGTTAAACATGTAAATAATATCTATAAAACATCAGAGTTAGAGGAAAAATCAACTTGTTCCAAAATGGAACAGGTTGCGGCTGATGGGAAGATAAGAAAAATAAATTTATATAATTTGGACATGATCATTTCCGTAGGTTACCGTGTCAATTCCAAACGCGCTACCCAATTTAGAGTTTGGGCGACCAATAGACTGAAAGATTATTTGGTTAAAGGATTTGTTGTCAACGAAAAAAGGCTTTTACAGGCGGAAAGCAGGTTCCAAGATTTATTGGAAGCGATTGATTTTTTGAAGAACAAATCCAAACATGAACTGCTATCCGGCCAAGAACATGAAATTTTGGATCTTTTGGCAAATTATTCCAAGACTCTTACTTTGCTTGAGCAATATGATACTGAAAAATTGAGTCTTATCAAAAAAGGAAAGGAGAAGTCTGTATTGGATTATAAAAAGGCACGCCGAGTTGTCGATGAGCTTAAAAAAGAACTTGTCGTCAAAAGCGAGGCGGGCAATCTTTTCGGGCAGGAATACGGCGATAAGTTCAAAGCAATTTTAGGAAATATTTATCAGACGTTTGGCAAAAAAGAATTGTATGCCTCAATTGAAGAAAAAGCCGCGCATCTATTGTATTTTGTTATCAAAGACCATCCGTTTGCCGACGGCAACAAACGCATCGGCTCGTTCCTATTTGTATATTTTTTGGATAAAAATGAGTATCTTTATAAAGAATCCGGCGAAAAGAAAATCAATGACAACGCTCTGACTGCGATCGCGCTTTTAATCGCGATAAGCGATCCTAAAGAAAAAGACAAAATGATAAAAATTATCACAAATTTATTAATGCAATGATGAACAAAAATTTTGATGGTTCTCATTGATTTACCCTGAGCGTAGTCAAAGGGCGACCACGGTACCACAGCGCTCCGCGCTGGCTACGGGGCAAGCGTCCGCGTCTACAATAGAACCTTATCGCCAAATGAGATTAAAAGATTATATAATTTGGGACGTTGATTATGAAAGAATCTAAAAACAATTTCGCCTTCATAGACAGTCAAAATGTAAATCTAGGCATTCAAAGTATGGGTTGGAATATTGACTGGAAGCGATTCAGAATATATTTGAAAGAAAAATACCAAATATCAACTGCTTATATTTTCATAGGCTACATTCCGCAAAATCAGAAATTGTATTCATATCTTCAAAAATGCGGGTATATTCTGATATTCAAGCCTGTTTTGCCGGACGCTAATGGGGATGTAAAGGGCAACGTTGATGCAGATTTGGTCTTACAAGCAATGATAGATCTAAAAAATTACAACAAGGCGTTAATCGTCACAAGCGATGGAGATTTTTATTCTTTGGTAAAATATCTTTATGAACAAGATAAACTGCTTAAAGTTTTAAGCCCATATGTTAAAACTTGCTCAATTTTGTTAAAAAAATCAGCTAAAGAAAAGATTGTATTTATGGATAATTTAAAAGAAAAACTTGAATATAAAAGAAAAAGCACCGCCTAAGGACAAAACCTTAAAAGGTGCTCTTTCATATGTATACATTATTATGATAGCAAGTCCAATAAATAAGTCAATAGCAGTATCCACAGGCCCCTTTGATTTATCCTGAGCGCAGTCGAAGGGCGACGTCCGCGTCTATTCACCCCGTTAGAAGTAGGACGCGCTCGCAAGCGTTCGTGATTTCTAACGGGGCAAGCCGCGCTCTCGGGGGGATGAAATAAAACGGCTATACAACCTTGGCCGTTAAACTTTTGGACATCCGATGTCCAAAAGTTTAAGAGGAGATTATATAAATTCAGGCATTTGATTTTTTTAAATTAAGCTGTTATAGTAGTATTATGAAAAAATACAAAGAAAATATACTTCAATACGATGCTGTTTTTGAGCCAAACGGAGCCGGATATACGGTTACCGTACCTAAACTTCCAGGACTTGTTACTGAGGGAAACAATTTAAAAGAAGCGCGGGAAATGGGGAAAGACGCGATCAAATGCTATTTAGAGGCTCTGCTTAAAGACAGTTTATCCACTGCAATCGGTATTCCTAAGCGAGAAAGAATTACAGTGGGAGTTTAATTGTTTTGCCAAAATTACCACGTATCCCTTCGGCATTGGTTATCAGAGTTCTCAAAAGAGCTGGTTTTTATGAATATCATCAAAGCGGAAGCCATATTCAACTTAGGCATCTGATTAGAAAAGAATTACGGGTTACGATTCCTTTTCACAGAAAAGAATTAACTCCGAAAACTTTAAAATCTATAATTAAACAATCCAATCTAACGGTGGATAAATTTATAGAGCTTTTATAGATGTTAACGGTCTCCATCGACCTGCCTCGCTCGCCTCGATTCGGCGAAGCGGGCCGTAGCGATGCAAGGCGGGCGACGTCCGCATCTATAACAGGGCGCTTTCGGCGGATGAAATTAAACGGCTCTACAATTTGGGGAGGTAACTATGCATATTTCTTTTGATATGATAAGATGTAATTATGGCAACCATAACTATTCCGCAAAAAACATATCAAGAATTGGTAAAAAAAGCCCAAATATTTGAGCGGTTTAGGGCTATCATGCGCGAAGATTATCCAGTAGAAACTAAGTGTTTTTGGACGCCAATGTTTGGTTTTCAGCCGCTCACTCGCAAGAAGGCGGCTCTTTTTTCATAATGCGATTAGCTAAAGCAAAATTACTTGCAAAATATGCCAAAATTATTTCCAAAAAAGACGCTCCGATTCTGGCTTGCGCTGCGGAGCATAGTGATTATTTACTGACGTTAGATAATGAATTTTTAAAAGCTATTATAATAAATTCTGCTGCACGAAGCGGTCTCAAAATAATAAAGCCAAAAGATTTTATTGAGATTTATAGATAGAGTCGTCATCGACGACCCCGATACCATCCGTCTCTGGCGGAGCCACGGGGCGAGTTTACCCTGCTTTGTATAATTTAGGGAGATAGATTATATATATGTATTAAACTTTATTAATGTTTTATATTTTTAGATATTCTTGAGCGAAGATTTTAGAGTTTCACTTTAAATATTTATATTTAGATTCAATTAAATTATCCACAGTAATTTTCACCCCACTTAACGCATAATT
>Ga0076092_128_pt1 | contig 7127 bp, 9 predicted proteins | sample RifGroC1_FD_68121 | JGI IMG/M metagenome (GOLD analysis project Ga0076092, IMG submission 68121) | Parcubacteria bacterium GW2011_GWC1_43_30 | reverse complement strand
ACCCACGTCACCATGATAACTAGCCGTCTTTATTTCGGCGCCATTTGCTTGAATAATTCTTGAAATCGACTCCCCGATTGTGTTGTTCATCAAATGACCGATATGAAATGTTTTAAAAGGATTGGGTTGAGTATGTTCTATAAAAATTTTTTGCCCCCTCAGATTATGATTTTTCCCAAATTCATTCCCCTTCTTGATAATTTCCTCCAAACTGTTTTTGAAAAATTCTTTGGACAAATAAAAATTAATAAATCCCGGCCCCGCGAGTTCCATCCTCTCCACCCCACTTGGAGGCTGAGCCTCCAAGTGGGTAATAATTTCTTTGGCTTTGCCAGTTTTAATGCCTACATTAGTAGAGTAATCTCCCATTTTTAAATCCACCGGATGCTCCACAACAAAATCTACCACCTTCAGATCAAGTGATTTTAATGTTTCTTTTATTAATTTTTCTATATCCTCTTTCACCTCTTAAGAATAGCATCAATCCTTCGGGCAATCTTTATCATGTCTTTTTCCTTTTTTCCTCGGGTAGTTTCCGCTGCAGTACCCAGACGAAGACCGGACGGATCCATGGGACTTCGTGTATCAAACGGTATGGTATTTTCATTCACAATTATTCCAGCCGCCTCCAGTTTGTTAGCCGCTTCTCTACCTCCTATTCCCTTTCCATCTTTCCAGACATCTACACGCAGAAGATGAGACTCTGTCCCTCCTTCGATAATTCTCCAACCAAGCCGGGAGAGTTCATTTGAAAGGGTTTTGGTATTTTTCACAACCTGTTTGGCATATTTTTTAAAGGCAGGCCGGTCCGCCTCCGCCAAGGCTACGGCGACCGCAGCAATTTGATTGAAATGCGGACCACCTTGAAGTCCGGGAAGAATTGTTTTGTCAATTTTCTTAGAAAGTTCACGGTTATCTCTCTTGGAGAAAATTAGAGCGGAACGAGGACCACGAAGAGTTTTGTGCGTTGTCGTAGTGACAATATCCGCATAGGGAAACGGCGACGGATACACTTTCCCTGCCACCAAACCAGCGAAATGTGACATATCTACCATCAAATAAGCACCGCAAGCATCTGCAATCTCACGAAACTTTTTAAAATCGACAATGTGAGCGTAAGCGGTGAATCCTGCCACTATGATGTTCGGTTTTTCAGCAATCGCGATACTTTTGAGCTTATTGTAGTCAATGAGCTCAGTCTTTTTGTCGACCTCATACAGGATTGAGTTCCAAAATTTTCCCGTTATGGAAACTTTTTGCCCATGCGTTAGATGACCCCCATGAGAGAGCGCCATGCCCATAATCGTTTCTCCAAGTGGAACCAGCGCGGCATACACAGCAAAATTTGCCGGCGAGCCAGAAAGTGGCTGAACATTAACGCCCCAATCAGTATCCTTCAATCCAAAAAGTTTGAGGGCACGCTTCTGGGTTAGAAGCTCCAACTTGTCTACAACCGCTACTCCGCGGTAATACCGTCTACCTGGGTATCCTTCCCCATACTTGTTTGTCAGTTCAGACCCAAGCGCTTTAAGTATATCTTGCGAAACATAATTTTCAGAAGCAATAAGATTTATGACGCCTCTCTGACGCTTTTTCTCCTGCTCGATTAGTTTGCCAACTTCTTTGTCTTTCATGATTTCTTATCAAACGAGAAATCTTTTCTATCCTTCTCGTTGAATCCTCCAACCACTGTGATTTCACCTTTTATAGGAGGATGCGGGTCATATCCCTCCAAAGTAAAATCTTCCGGACTGAATCCGTCTATTTCTTTAATGTCGGGATTGATTTTCATTACAGGGAATTGTCTTGGTTCTCTTGTTAACTGTTCTCTCGCTTGCTCATAGTGATTGCCATACAAATGAGTGTCTCCCAACATGTGTACGAATTCCCCAACTTTGTATCCGCATACTTGAGCAAGCATCATTGTCAAAAGAGAGTAAGAAGCGATATTAAAAGGAACTCCCAAAAATGTGTCTGCGCTCCTTTGGTATAGAAGCAGTGACAATTTACCGTTAGTGACATTGATATTAAACATGGTGTGGCATGGCGGAATAGCCATTGAAGTGCCGGGTTTGGCCATTTCGTACACATATTCAGGATTCCACGCGGAGACAACCACATGTTTTCTGTCAGGATATTTTTTCGTTTTTTCTATTGCCCAGGCCAGTTGGTCAATTTCTCTTCCGTCGCTTGCCGGCCAGCGCCTCCATTGCCTACCATAGACGGGTCCGAGCTCGCCCCATTTCTTAGCAAATTGATCATCTTCTTTTATTTTGTTAATAAACTCGTCTTGAGACAATTTCGACACATCTCCTGTATCCATCTTTTTCTTATACTCCCTGTAGGGCCAGTCATCCCAAATATGCACATCATTATCAACAAGGTATTTAATGTTCACATCGCCCCTCAAAAACCAGAGTAATTCGTGAATTATTCCTCGCAAGAAAACTTTTTTAGTAGTCAATAATGGAAATCCTTTGGAGAGATCGAAACGCATACTACGACCAAAAACACTTTTAATAGCGATCCCTGAATTAAATTCGTGCTTCTCAAAACCATTGTCAAGAATATCTTGTAATAAATCCAGGTACTGATATTCCGGATGTTTTTGTTTGCTCATGTTGTCTTTTTCTTAGTTTTCTTCATGCCTCGCGAAACACTTACGGGCGGGGTCTCAATTTTCCATTTGTCGTTCACATAGTGATTGAGTTTCTGATAACTTTTCTCCGGCTCAGTCACCATTTGCGAGAAGGTGAGCTGACCTATAGGCATGCCAGGAGTCAAGATAATAGGAACTTCATTGAGATTGCAAAGCTCAAAGGTGATGCATAGAAAGTGGCCCGGGTTAATCAATCCGGCAGTGTTGTGAACCATCAACCCAAGACGGGCCAGGCTTGATTTGCCATGCAGTTGTATGACATACCTTTCAGAACCAAAGTAATCGATTGATATGCCCAGAATACTTACTCCGGGATGCAAAACGAAGGTTTCGCCCTTCTTTAATACCACGTCTTTAGTCCTGGCAAATATTTTCTTAACCGGATCTATGGCATCTATACCATGGGATTCGGTCAACATAAACTTATTTCCCAGAAGGATATCGTAGCTCGCCGGTTGAAGTCGTTTAAGATCAAAATCGGAGATGATGATGTCTCCGGCTTGAACCGCTTTCTTGATATCTCGATCGGATAAAAACATTTTAGGCGATGTTAAATATCTTATCAGTCCCGTAATAATCCCGCCAATTTTTGTTGTAATGCGCAAACATTCTTTCCAAACGGTCTTGAGGCAATTCCTCTACCTCAAAATCTTTCATAAGTCCGAGCAATTCTTTTTTCACAGCATCAGCCAACGTAGGGTCTGTCACCACTTTCTCAAATTCCGCGAGATATCCATAGCCGGCATTTTTATCAATACAGATATTGGTATCACCCAATTTGTACCCCTCTCTCTCACGTGACCATTTGGCTTGATATTGAAGTCCGGCATCCAAAAGAAGTTTATCTAATTCGTCAAGCGTCATGTTCATCTCCGACTCAAATTCCATGCGAGAAATACCATTGGCGCTTGTGTCGGTACCGATGGACGCCTTGACTACAAGAATAACCTTGTCATCCGCTTCACGTGTGCGGACAGAAAATTCTCTCCCATCATCAAGAATTTTTCTGAAAAGTTCTTTTTTAGACTTTTCTATTTTAGGCAAGAGTGCGTCCCTAAATTTTTTAATATCAGATAAGATAAAATAATGATTGAGTTGTTTGTGGCTGTTTAGAAACATTCCGCCCTTTTCTTTAATTTTCCCCCTTAAACTTGATGCCCTTTCCGAATTACCGAGAAGACTTTTGATTTCTATTTCGTACAAGGACATAATTAGATGGACTTATGTTACCACAAATCAGCATCATAGTTGCGCATTCTAGGAACATGGCCATAGGCAAAGCCAACGCGCTTCTCTGGCGTTTACCGGAAGATCTTAAGAGGTTTAAAAAACTGACTACTGGCCATCCTATAATCATGGGTAGAAAAACTTATCAATCTATAAACAGGCCCCTTCCAGACAGGACAAATATTATAGTTACCAGAGATGAGAATCTGGAAATTCCCGGATGTATTATCGTTCACTCGGTAACAGGGGCGATAGAGAAGGCAAAAGAATTTGACCGGGAAGAAATTTTTATTATTGGCGGAGCGGAGATTTATAAAGAGATCCTGTCCTTGGTAGATAGACTGTATGTAACAAAAGTGGATCTGGATGTAGAGGGTGACGCCTTCTTCCCGGAATATTCAAATATATTTACCAAAAAAATTTCGGAAGAATCCGGAGAATTCAAAGGATTGAAATATTCCTATCTAATACTGGAGAAATAAAGAATATAAAATCCTACTTCACATCAACACCCATGGAGCGAGCAGTACCTGCGATAATCTTAGAGGCGACTTCGATGTCGCCGGCATTTAGATCGGGCATCTTCTTTTCCGCGATTTCCTTCAATTGTGATTTGGAGAGAGTGCCAATTTTAGAGGTATTAGGAACGCCCGAACCCTTTTCTTTGCCTAAAGCTTTGAGGATCAAAGCCGCGGCCGGTTCGGTTTTATAAGTCAACTTGTAACTCTTGTCATCAAAAATCTGAACCACAGTCGGCACCGTTTCACCTTTGCGATCTTTGGTCTCATCATTAAAACGTTTGACAAACTCGCCGATAGAAACACCGGCGGAACCGAGTACCGGTCCGAGCTGCTGGCCGGGGACGGCTTGTCCGCCCGGTATTTGAAGTTTTAAAACTTTTACAACTTTTTTGGTCATAGAGATAGTTTTATAAGTTCGATAAATTACACTACGCTTAAGTTTAATAAGTTATTGGGGGGATTTTTGTATAAACTTAATATACCCGCTTATCGCCTTGAGAAGGCCAGTATACCTATGAGCCAGATCGTTTGCAACAATTTCAGTTATAAAATCTTTTTTACCAGAGCGAATTATATTTCTCTTCGTTTCTTCTGCTTCACCTTTGGCAATGTACAAGTATCTAACTTTTTCTTGATAGCTGTGTCTCGCATAGCCTTCAGCAATATTATTTGCTACCGCGGCAGACGATCTTCTCAATTGGTTTGTACTTCCATATTTTTCCTCCTTATTCAACTTATATAACTTATTAAACTTCTCAACTAGTGGAACTAGACTTTTTTCACCTGTAAAAAGTCTAGTTCCACGGGGGTTTCGCGGCCGAACATATTGACCAGAACCTTGACCTTCCCGCGCTCTTCGTCAATCTCGGAAACCTTGCCTTCAAGATCTTTAAACGGACCGTCAATTATAAGCACGGCGTCATTTTCCAAAAGATTAATAGTGTGCGTTACTCTATCGGCAGACATCCGGGCAAAAAGTGCTTCCACCTCCTTCTTGTCTATAGGGACGGGATAAACACCGGAACCGACGAAGCCCGTTACTCTCGGAGTGTTCCTAACCACATACCAAGAATCATCGGTCACAATCATGTCCACTAGAATGTAGCCCGGATAGGCACGATAACATTAAAGATTTTATCCTCCATACCCAGGGACTCAATACGCTGTTTAAGATTTCGCATTACCGCATTTTCATACCCGGCATAAGTGTGAACAACATACCAATTTCTACCTTCAGAAATTTTTTGTTTGGCCATAGGATTAGTTAAGAAGTTAAATAAGTTAAAAAAGTTTTATAAGTTTAGAGAACAAATTTTTGAAGAACCAAAGAAGCTACGTAATCAAAAAATCCCAGAAAAATAGCCACTAAAATTGAAATGACGATAACCACGACCGTGAAAACGATTGATTGTTGTCGTGTCGGCCAAGAAACATACTGAAGTTCCCCGCGTGTATCTTTAAGATAGTTTATGAGTCTGTTCATATTTTCGGGCTTAAAAAACACCCCCTCGGGCGTTCTTTCATCATACCACAAGTAATCTTCGGGCGTCAACTTTGAAAATTATCTCATCTCATAAACTACCGTCACATTTACAGTTACCTTATTTTCCCCCGTTGGAATAGTCGGGGTCGGAGCAACAGTTTTGATCATATCGCCCCCTAAACCTTCCGCGTAATATGGTATCGGCCCTCCGCCAGCGTCATCGGAAAAGCTGACCACTCGCGCTAGCCGCACTCCAAGTTCCTTGGAAAGCAGTTTAGCCTTCTCTCTTGCGTCAGCAATTGCTTCAGCTCGGGCTTCGGCCAATATCTTATCCGGATCATCCACGGTAAATGAGAGATTTGAAATGCCAGTAGCGCCGTTCTCTCCCGCGAAAGCAAGCGCCTTCCCCGCATCTTCGGTTGATCTGACTTTCACAGAAATACTGTGGCTGGCGGTGTAACCATCTGGCACTTGTCTGGAAGGCGGGCAAAACGTCTGGGAACAAATCGCCGGCGCAAAAGTGTATTTCGGCCACAGAGAATAATCAGTTGTTTTGATATCTTTTTCTTCAATGCCGAGCGCCTTAAGTCCGGCTAAAATGACGTCCATTTTCTTGGTCACTTGCTCTTGAGCATCGCTCGCCACCTTGGCATCCGCTGAAACGGTAAAGGAAAAGGCGGCAATATCGGGTATAGAGACCGCCTCGCCGACACCCGAAACCGAGATAGAATTGTATGTCGGACTGACACTGCGCAAATCTTTAAACGCCCCCAAAGTTTCAACTGCCAAAAAAGCGGCAAGCGCAATGAGTACAATCCAGGCCCACTTTAAAATTTTTTTGACCTCCGCTGTATGTGTATCCATTTCACCATTATACCACTAACTGAGTTTATTTCTAAACGAACGTCTATCCCCGATAAAAACACTAAAGATCAGCACCGTAAAACTTACAGATAGAAACCCCAAGGCGATGCCGGCCAAGATATCAAGCGCCCAATGTGCCCCCAAGTAAAGCCGCGAGAAGCTGATAAGAATCGCAGCAAAGACACAACCCAGTATCAAAGCTGTCTTACCTACAAACATCTTCATCTTATTAAAGAAAGAATAAGCCAACATGAAAAAGAAAGTGGTGGCAACTGTAGTATGACCGGAAGGAAAACTCCAACCATCAACGTCCAGTAAGGGCGAGCCGGGACGCACGACCTTAAAAGTGTCCTTGAGTACCGTCAGAGAGATA
>Ga0076092_133_pt1 | contig 7507 bp, 1 predicted proteins | sample RifGroC1_FD_68121 | JGI IMG/M metagenome (GOLD analysis project Ga0076092, IMG submission 68121) | Parcubacteria bacterium GW2011_GWC1_43_30 | reverse complement strand
CGAAACTTACGATTGGCGCAGGAATTTCATGTTTAGTTGCTGGAGACACTCTTTACGTAAGACAGGGATTTTATTCAGACATACGGACAATCAGCATTCCGGGAGGAACAAGCTGGTCAAACCCAGTTATGATTAAAGCTTACCCCGGAGAGATAGTTACGGTACCCGCATTAGTTTTTGACCGCGGCGCTCAATATATTATTATAGACAACTTTGTCATTGACGGAATCTCCGCTCAAGGCGAGGGTATTTGGATCGGGGATAGCGCTAATCATATCCGCATTCAAAATAGCGAGATTAAGAACACCTACGCCTCCGGAATAGGTTTGTCAACTAACGGAGTGCGCCCTTCGGACAATAATGAATTTATCAATTTGAAGATTCATGACATCGGACGAGCCGGCGGTTGTGATCCTAATATACCATGCCCTCCAGAGTCGCAGGTGGATCAGCCGCCAGGTTATGGACGTGCCCATGCTCTCTATATTTCAACAGCTAACAATGTATTCGATCATCTGGAAATTTATAATATCGGAGAATACGGCTTCCATGTTTATGCAGGAACGCCAAACAACAATGTAATCAAAAATAGCCGCGTCTCTAATGTTGGGTTAAACCCAACGCGCCGGGGCTGGCGATATGGGCAGGGAATGACTATTTACGGATCCGGAAATGAGGTTTACAACAACATCGTATTCAACAATTTAGGCAGCGGCGACGATGTCGTAGGCGGAATTGATATAAGTGCTTCAACAAATTCAAAAATTTACAATAATATTGTTTATAATAACGGTCCCTATCCCGGCGGCATTAATATGGGCGGGGCAGGTAATATGGTTAAAAATAATATTGTTTATCAAAATACAGGTGGCGATATTGTAGATGTGAATGGTCAAGGTGGTACGGAAGTTTTTTCGAATAATCTCTGCACCCAAGTTTCGGCAAAATGCGCTGTAGCGGGTGATCCCAAATTTGTAAATCCAGCTTCCGGCGACTTCCATCTCCAATCCACCTCTCCCGCCATCAATGCAGGAGTAAATCTCGGCTCTCCGTATGACAAAGACTTTGACGGCGTCTCACGCCCGCAGGGAAGCGCATACGATATCGGCGCGTATGAATATGGTGGAACAGTTTCTCCAACCCCTATATCCACTCCCACACCCACTCCAACACTTACTACCACAACAACTCTCCCTCCCGCTCCCACCGGCCTTTCTGCTGTTTGCAGCACATCAGGCAACCAGGTAACGGTAAGCTGGTCTCCGGTTTCAAGCGCCACCTCTTACTATTTAAGAATAGACGATACTACAAATAACACTGCTCAAAGCTGGTATAACGGAGACCCCGATATTTATTTGGATCAATATGCGCTGATTTCATATACCGGAGCCGTAACCTCCGGAAGAACGTATTCATGGTGGGTGCATGGAGCAAACACAGCCGGCATTGGCAGTTCAAGCTCCGGCAGCTTCACTTGCAATCCAAGCGTTACTACTTCTCCCGCCTCCACCAAATTCTCCATCAATGACAGAGTCCAAGTTTCTTCCGGACCTCTCAACGTCCGTCAAACTGCCAACGGAACACTTCTCGGAACTCAAACCACGGGAGCTTTGGGAACAGTCACCGGAGGTCCGACCAATACCGGAGGATTCAACTGGTGGAATATTAACTATGACTCCGGAGCTGACGGCTGGTCTGTTGAGGATTACTTGGTGAAGTATACTGTTGCGCCGAGTCCAACACCAACTCCAACTCCAACCCCAACGCCGCACCTCTTACTATCTCCGAATAGACGACACTACAAATAATCTCGCCGATGGGTCATGGTACTTCAATACAACCAACGAACACTATCTTGATCAATACGCCCAAACCTTATTTACAGGAAGTGTCGCTTCAGGAAAAGCATATTCATGGTGGGTGCACGGCTACAATTCAGCAGGAATAGGCAATTCAACTTCCGGAACATTCACTTGCAATCCAAGTGTTACTACGATTCCCGTCTCCACCAAATTCTCCATAAACGACAGAATCCAAGTTTCTTCCGGACCTCTCAACGTCAGATCAACTGCCAACGGAACTCTGCTTGGAACTCTGCTTGGAACTCAAGCGACAGGGGTTCTGGGAACCGTCATCGGAGGCCCGACTAACGCCGGAGGATACAACTGGTGGCAGATCAACTATGACTCCGGAGTAGACGGCTGGTCTGTGGAGGATTTCTTGGTGAAATATACTGTTTCTCCCACTCCTTCTCCAACGCCGACCCCCACTCCAACTCCTACCCAAGTAATCTCAGGAACTTTTCTTTCAGGTCTCGCGGCGTCAATGCAACCCGGAACTTTCGCTGAACTTACCGGAATGAGCAATTGGAATAATGGAAACCTTTTAGTCCCAACGTATTCCGGCTGTATTACCGGTGATCACGGCACGCAGTATGCCAATAAGGCCGTATGGAATCCTCTCAGGAAGCAGTTCCAATTTGCAGGATCTCCGCACGGGAATTGCAGTCAGTATGTCTTTGTTATCTATGACGACGCGTCAAATACTTGGTCGATCGGACCTCAACCATATTTCGGCGACAATCTGAAACATTCTTACGATCACAATGCCATTAACCCTTCTACGGGCGACCATTACTTGCGGGATTTTAATAGTAAAACGGTATTTAAATTCTCCAACGGCGGAAGTTCGTGGAGCTCCATCGCCGCGATTCCAATGTCATCTAATCAATGCTGTGGAGCGCTTGAATGGTTTCCCGACCAAGGACGCCTAATCTTTATTGATGGCGATTGGGGCGGATGGTCATATAATCCGTCCACAAATTCATGGACGCATTTGTTTCGCACAAACGGGAACGACGGTAGCGGACTCCAACAGTATCCGATGTCCGCCTACACAAATTTCGCAGAGTACAGCAAACTCGGATTCCTTGTGTTTGGCGGTGGCCAGAATATCTACAAAATGAATTCTTCGGGCGCAATCTCCATTCTTCCACCCGCGCCCTTTGGCAATGTTAACGTCGGAACAGGCGCCGCTTGCTGTTCGGTTGCGGCTGATCCGGTTTCCGGGAATATTCTCGTCATCAACGGCTCAAATCAGATGTGGGAATTAAATCCAAGCGGTTCCGGTTCATGGACGCAGAAAACAAATGTAACGCCCCCATCATTTTTTACAACCACCAGCGGCCCCGGCGAATCGCTTATCTCGGCTCCCATTTCTAATTACGGAATCGTTATGTATGTGAAATGCAACGATAGTTCGGCTTGTCATACTTATCTTTATAAAAATGTTTCTGGCGGGGGAACTCCAGCGCCTTCTCCAACTCCGACACCCACCCCAACCCCAACTTCCACTCCTACGCAAACTCCTTCGATAAACCCAATCGCTTGGTACAAATTTGACGAAGGAGCTGGAACAACTGCCTCTGATTCATCAGGAAACGGGAACAACGGGACTCTCATCAACGGCCCCGTATTCACAACAGGCAGAATAGGCCAAGCGCTCAGTTTCGACGGGGCGAATGATTATATAAATATGGGCGACCCCGCAAGCGGAGTTCTTGATTTTGGCACAGCTACTTCTTTCACTCTTTCCGCATGGATAAAAACTTCCACAGCCGCAAATAATAATCGAATTTTTTCTAAAGGATTAAGTGGCGGAACTGTTGGCTATGATGTTCAGCTCTGGTCTGGAACTGGTGCTGTAATAGGAGGAATTGGCGCTACGAATGGCAACGCCGGCTATTTACAATACTATGGCTTGATGGCAGTCAATAACAATCAATGGCATCATGTAGTTAACGTATTTGACCAGTCCGCAAAACTTGCCCGCCAATACATTGATGGTAATCTGCAAAATCTCACAAAATTGGGCGGGCTTGGTTCAGTGGTTGGCGGAACAGCTTACGATTACTCAGTTGGTTCTACTTTGGACGCATCATCAGCGCAGCCGCTGAATATTGGCAGGAACGACACTCATCCTGGTGAGTATTTTTCTGGCCTCATCGACGATGTCCGCATATACAACAGGGCGCTTTCTTCCACTGAAATACTTTCTATTTACAGTGAAGGGGGTAGCGTTACTCCCACTCCAACACCGACTCCAATTTTAGGTTCTTCCGATTTTCAGACCAGATGCGCGGCAATCGGAGTTATCCGATGTTTCGGTTTTGATTCAAACGCCGACCTTGGAGTTGTCGGATCCAATGCCTATGGAGCAAACTTCGGCGCGTTCAATAATACTGCGGGCGGGCTTACTCCGACGATTGACCTGACAACTTCTGCCGATGGAGGAGGCTCCATGAAATTTATTATTCCATCGCAATCCGGTTCAGGCGGATCTGGACAGTGGTTTACTAATTTTTCATCCGACCTTTCCGCGCAGTTTGGAGCAAATTCAGATTTTTATATCCAATGGCGCCAGCGTTTTGACAATAACTATGTTACCAATTTTTACACCGGCGGTTCCGGAGAAGGGCCAAAGCAAACCATCATTTCCGCAGGAGATTTGCCTGGATGCTCAACCAGCAATAGTACAAATTGCCGAGGATCAAACCAGGATATTGAGCTTGTGGTTCAAAATTTGCTACAGCGCGGTTACGCCCAAATGTATAACAGCGGCGTTACTTACAATCAGTTGGATGAAACATACAACGGCGCTGATTTCAAATTCCAAAACGCGCGCCCGTCGCCGTATTGCCTCTACTCAATGGGTAGAAATTGGGCGAGCTTGGGCGGAACTTGTATTGGATATTTTGCGAATGAGTGGATGACTTGGAACATCCATGTGAAATTGGGTACGCCAAGCGGACAATATTGGGCTAACAGTAAGGTTGAATTGTGGATCGGGCGCGAGGGGCAGGCTTCACAGCCCGCAATAAGCTGGACAGGCAATTTATACGCGAGCAGTGTAAATAAATATGGAAAAATCTGGTTGCTTCCGTATATTTCAAATAAAGGCGGTTCCCAAGTCCATCCGACAGCTTATACTTGGTACGACGATTTGATTATTTCAAGAAATCCGATCGCGGATCCGAGCGGGACGGTACCGCTTTCTACTCCAGCCCCTTCTCCAACACCGACCCCAACTCCTACGCCGACAGCCGCTCTAACCAGCTCAGTCCTACTTGTAGATTTTGGAGCAATTTCTGCGCAAAACACATTCGGACTTTCCGGCTGGAATACGGCAATAAAAGATATTTATACGGATAACCGAAACATCGGTCCCGGAGGGACGGCGATTGTTGTTGGCAGTCATTATGCATATAACTATCAAGGTGTATCCGGAATTCCAAGAAGTTTTGTGTCTGGAGAGAAAATCCTGGTCACTTGGTACAACAATTCCGCATCCTCAATTTCTTTTGTACCAAATATCAGTTTTACCGATCCCGACAGAATTATTATGGGTACGGCTGGTACGTGGTATCCGATGACTGCTGTTACGGCGCCTGCATTTGCTAGCGCCAGAAGCGAATTTACATTTACTACACAGAACGCCGGAACCTATTCGCTAGTGAACATAAATTCAAATTATACAAACAGCCTGACTCTTATTGCAGACAAAATTGAATTAATTCCGGTTAGTTCAGTTCCCACGCCTACCCCAACGCCCACTCCCACACCAACGCCAACTCCCGTTGCTTCAATCAAATTCTCAATCAATGACCGTGTCCAAGTCACAGCAACCACTCTCAACGTCCGTGCAACAGCCAACGGAACTCTCCTTGGCACACAGACAACAAACGTTCTCGGGACAGTAATCGGAGGACCGACCAACACTGGAGGATACAACTGGTGGAATATTAATTATGACTCCGGAGTAGACGGCTGGTCTGCGGAGGATTATTTAGTGAAATATGTTGCACCCACACCAACACCCACTCCAACTCCTACGCCCACCCCAACCCCGACACTGACGCCGGTTTCATCAGCGACTGCGCCGATCATTTCCAATCCCATCCTCTCAATTAGCAAGGGTACGGCCACTATCACATGGTCCACTAATGTTTCTGCCACCGCCTGGGTAGATTACGGGTCCACTATTTCTTACGGCCGATCATCACTTACGAACTCTACCCCGGCCACTACCCACACCATCATTCTTTCAAACCTAGCTCCCGGTCCCTACAATCTCAAAGCGGTGTCAGGGGCGGCCAACGTCACTGGCACTTCAGCCAACCTGATCTTTGAGGTTAGACCCAAACCTCCAGCCATTCAATCCGTCACTGTTACCCCCGGTTCCATTATCTTGAACTGGTCTCAAGTGAGTTTCTCCGGTTATATCGGTGTGGCTATTCTCCGATCTACCACCAGTCCCATCACTAGTTATGACCCTCTCTTCCAAATCGCCACCGTTGCCGGTAGCACTTACACTGACGAAAACGTTACCCCGGACTGTTAGCTTTACCGCCCCCGCCATTTCCATGTCCGCTCCTCCTCCCATTCCTCCAGTTTCCCAACCTTCTCAAAGTTCGAGAAGTTCTGGTGGTGGCACTAGCCGTAGCTCCGCTTCTCCTTCAACAGTCTTAATCCAAACACCTACAGTCCAGACTATTACCAATGTCACCCTAACGGGTCCCTTTGGTCCAGGTGTCTCTGGCGCTCAAGTTACTCTCCTGCAACAAACTCTCGTCCGAGATGGTGTCTATCCTGTAGCCACTATTACTGGCTACTACGGTTCTGCTACCCAATCAGCCGTCCGACGTTTCCAACAGAAGTATGGTATTGAAGCAACCGGTATTGCCGGGCCTCTTACCCGCGCCAAGTTGAATGAACTCTATAGTGGGGTCCTCACCACACTCACCTCAACAGCCGAAGCACAGAGACAAGAACGAATCCGCCAGATTAAAACTCTACTTGCTCAACTCATACAACAACTTATCATCTTGCTGCAAGCGCAACTGCCTCAGAATTAGATTAAGTTATAGTAATATGGAAGGGATAATATGGAATGGACATTTGATCGTGTGGGGTTTAAATTTGTTGTAAAATTTGTTGGGCAATTTGTTCTGTTTTATTTTCTAACCTCATTTCTATCTAATTTTGTTTTTTCTAATATTTATGAAGATAGAGAATACGTTTCAGAAAATGTACATGAGAATCTGGCGGTAGTCATAAATCAAGATATCCTTCCGGATAAAAAACAACAAACTGTCGTTTTGGGATTTGTGGGTGACATCATGCTCGATAGGGGAGTTGAGGATGTTGTTTTGTCAAATGGCGGGGGTGATTTTAAATTTGTCTTTAACCGTGCTGAAGAAGAATTAAACAACGTCGATCTTTTAATTGGGAATCTTGAGGGACCGATTTCTTCGAGAGGAAAAAATGTCGGATCCGCATATTCTTTTAGAATGGACACAAGAGTTGTTGGTGGCTTGAAATTTGCCGGATTTGACGCGCTATCTGTTGCCAATAATCATAGCGGGGACTGGGGGAAGGAAGCTTTTTCTGACACGCTTTCGATTTTGAGAGAAGCGAATATAATTCCAGTCGGCGCGACAACGAGTCCC
>Ga0076092_135_pt1 | contig 8171 bp, 8 predicted proteins | sample RifGroC1_FD_68121 | JGI IMG/M metagenome (GOLD analysis project Ga0076092, IMG submission 68121) | Parcubacteria bacterium GW2011_GWC1_43_30 | reverse complement strand
ACCCTCTCATCCTCTGACCACAAAAGACGAATATCTGGTAGTTCCATGCTCACCATTGCTAATCGTTCAATACCTGGACCAAAAGCCCAACCATTCCATTTTGAAGAATCAACACCAAATTTTTCTAAAACACTGCTCTTAACCACCCCACTTCCTAACACCTCAAGCCATGTGCCATTCCTTTCCACCTCCATTTGTAAAGAAGGATCGGTGTAAGGGAACGTATCTGGAAAAATTTTTAATTTGGCACCAGAACCGAACACTTCTTTGGCAATTGCTCGCAAAGCCACTTCCAAATCTTCAGTTCCGATTATTTTCTTATCCTTAGGAACTAAGTACCAGCCATCTATTTGGTGGAAGACATTCATGTGGCTACGATCAATTTCATCTTTCCTATATACCTTACCGAATGAAAAACAACCTACAGGTTTGCCTGAAGTCATGCGTTTCTGGACACCGGGATTCTGTAAATAGTAATACCACATAACTGTCGTATGGGTCCGTAAAATATGCTTATCATCGACGTAATAAGTATCAGATTTTGAGCGGGCGGGATGATCAGCTGGGAAATCAAATAGATCGAAACTAATATCCGCCGGTACTATTTCTGGTACCTCGATAATGTCAAATCCCTTAAAATCAGGAATATTGATAAAACGCTTAACGATTTCATTAATGGGACTGCCAGGTGTGCGGGATAAATCTGGCATGTTTAAAAATCTCCTTAAACGTTCTGATTCTGGATCGCTTTTAGTTTCTAGAATCTCACGAAGCCGCCTTTCTTCGTCCGATCGGATAACTATATTTTCAGGCATAATCCCATATCTTATGGTATAGTGTGCCTTATCGCAATGGTTGAGATTCAAACATTTATTCTCTATTGTTCTCTTTTCATCACCCTCTTTTTTGAGGTTTTTCTTCTTATTACTTATTTTGAAGTGAAAGAGGAATTGGGTTGGGAAATTGTGCCCTGTTTTAATGAAGAACTTACGGTCGAAAGTACCATTTCTTCACTTTTGAATTTAGATTATCCACGAGAAAAACTTTCTATTATTGTTGTTGATGATGGTTCGACTGATGGGACGCGTTCTCGACTTATGCAGTTTAAGGACTGCTCTCGGATTAATCTTTTATGGAAAAAAAATGGCGGCAAACATACGGCGCTGAATTTAGCCTTGAAATTGGTAGAAAGCGATCTGGTAGGATGTCTCGATGCCGATTCGTTTGTCAATACTAATGCTCTTAAAAAAATAGTGCCATTTTTTGATAATGCGGACATTATGGCTGTTACCCCTTCAATTAAGGTATATAATCCGACAACTGTTCTACAATATGTTCAAAAAGTTGAATATAGTTGGGGCATTTTCCTTCGTCGTATGCTTTCCTCTCTAGGCGCGCTTTACGTAACGCCCGGGCCATTTTCTATTTTTCGCACTAAAGTATTTCAAGAACTTGGTGGTTATCGTCACGCACACCATACTGAAGATTTGGAGATGGCTTTACGTTTACAGAAAAATCACTATAAAATAGTGAATTCTCACGGGGCGCATGTTTATACAACAACGCCATTTAAATTTCCGGCGCTCTTTAAACAGCGGGTGCGTTGGACATATGGTTTTTTAAACAATGTTATAGATTATAAGGAACTATTTTTTAATCGAAAATATGGACATATTGGTCTTTTCATTTTACCTATTGCCACTTCTTCGATCTTCTCCACTCTCTATCTTGCCGCTCGCATCCTGTGGAATAATCTTTCTAGCGTTTTTGACACTTTGACAAAGTTTCAAATAATAGGGTTCTCTTGGAAATCCCCCACCTTCGACTGGTTCTTCATTAATACGGGTGTGGTACCCTTTTTGACCTTAAGTGCCATTATATTAACTTTTGTCATTTTATATCTTGCTATTAAGCTGACCGACGGTAAATTTACAATTACCAGAGGAATTTTTTACTATCTCATCATTCATGTTTTCATTGTACCTTTATGGCTGGCAAAGGCCGTATTCAGCACTGTTTTTAAAAGACAAATAAGTTGGAAATAATTTAATATAATTTACCGAAATGATTAATTCTAAGAAATATATTGCTGCTTTTACTATCACCGCTATTATTTTTGGTACCGCTATTTATGTATCAAATCTCTTAGGTCAGAAAAAGCTTGAAGATGTCCGCGCGATTGAAAATCGAGTGGCGTTGGATATTCTTTCGTCCGAAACTCAATTTATGTTGTTGGAAGAAACATCTTGCAAAGATATCGGCCCCGGCTTTCTTTCCAAAGAACTTGGTTCTATTGGAGAAAGGCTGACTTATGCCGAAAACCAAACTGAATTAAACACCCGGGATCTTGAATATTTGAAACGTTCATACTTTTTGTTGGAAATAAAAGATTATCTTCTGATGAAACGATTGACAGAAAAGTGCGGTATCAAACCGACTTTTATTCTTTATTTTTATTCAACTAGAGATGCTTGCGAGGATTGCGAAAAGATGGGGTATGTCTTAACGGCGCTTAGAAATAAATATCCGGATCTACGGGTATATTCATTTGATTATCACTTTGATGTTGGCGCCATTGACACTCTTGTGTCAATTTATAAAGTCAAATCGGATCTTCCAGCCTTGATTATCAACGGCCTTTCGTATCATGGCTTTCATTCTGTCGAAGAATTAGAAGAGAAAGTACCAGCTCTTAAAGTACTTGCCGCCAAGGCTAAGGCTCTTGAGAAATCCGCCACCTTGAACCTCCGGTCTGCTGTTTACAAAACAGCTGCTTTACCGCTAAGCTACCTCGGCAATTACACTAATCTACACCTTTTTTGTTGTCTTGAGAACTGTCTTCATAAACATCGTGAATTTCACCATTCCCTTTCTCGATATTGGACATATTTTTGAAAAATTCCGAGATGCCATCCGGCTTTTTCAATCGTCTTGAATCACGCATACTAACGACGTATTGCTCTCTTTTTTTCTTTAAAAAAATTACTAATCTGTTAAGAGATTTTTTATAATATATGGGGAGTTGTTTATGTATGAGAAATGAAATTTGTTCTTTGCCTTCGGAATACAGGCGGACCACTCGGTGATAAATTTGGCGAATATGGATATTTCCTTTTGAAATCAGAGTTAAGATCAAAAAATCTTTTTTGTATTTTTCCTCCCGTTTCTTGGTAATGAGCAGTAGTACGATTGCCAGGCCGGAAAGACTGAAGATAGCGATAAATGTCATAGTGTGACAATTTCTTAATATTAACTTATGGAGAAACGAATAAATCGTCCGATCTCGGTTCGTTCTCCAAATTTTTGCACGGCGTTATTTATAAGGTCGCCTATTTTTTGTCCGGCATTTTTAATAAATGGTTGTTCCAAAAGAAGGGCTACATCCGTCGGGTTCATCGCCGCGACGTGCATGGCTATATCTTTGGCCACTGATTTAAATTCCGGATTTTTAGCCACAAAGTCCGTCTCACACAATAATTCTAACATTACTCCGATTGTTTCACCTGAGTGAATATAAGCGACAACTACACCCGCTCCAAGATTCCGGCCGCTTTTCTTTTTAGCAATTTCCGCTCCTCTTTTTTTTAGTAACGCTATGGCTTGGTTCTTATCACCCCCAGTTTCTTCAAGCGCCTTTCGGCATTCCATGATAGAGAGACCGGTCTCTTCGCGCAGAGTTTTAATTTCCTCCGTACTAATCATCTTTGTTTTTCAGTTGTTTTTACCGATTCTTTTGCAGTCGTCTCTTTCTTCGCAGCCAGACCTCTTTTATATGCGGCGACCAGTTCCCGAAGGATAAAAGCAATACTTTGTCTCGAGGAATCATTACCGGGGATGGGATACTCCAATTCATAGAGGTTATTATCGGAACCAGCCAGGGCAACAATGGGAATACGCATTTTGCGCGCCTCAGCCACTGCCGTGTATTCTTTTTTAGGATCAACGATTACAACAAATTTTGGCAGAGACCTCAATTGAGAAAGTCCGCCGAAGTAATTGGTAAGTTTTTCAATTTTACGATCGAAAAGCAGGTGTTCTTTCTTGGTGTATTTAGCAAGCTCACCCTTATCTCTTTGATCAATGAGTTCTTCCAGTCGGGCAATGCGTTTCTTAATTTCAGCGAAATTTGAGAGTGTGCCTCCAATCCAGCGGCCAGCGACATAGGGCATCTCAAGTTCCGAAGCGGCCTTTTTAACAGCATCTCTCGCTTCGCTTTTACCGCCTACCCACAAGGCCATCGCTCCTTCCGCGCCCTTTTCTTCTATAAATTTAAGCGCTCTTTCAAGTGTTTGTTTAGTCTTTTCCAAATCGAAAATTTCAAAATTATTTTTGGAGCCGAAAATGAAGGGCTTAACCGACGGATGCCTGCGAGATTTTATAAAGCCAAAATGAGCTCCGACAGAAAAAAGGCCCTCAACCATGGTGTCTTTAGTATTTTTTATGGTATGGTTTATTTTTTCCACAGTTATACAAGTTTAGCAGATTTTTCCAGAGCGGTCAAAATCGGCTCTATATTCCCTTTCATAACTTTCTCAATATTATGCCATGATTGTTTGATACGATGGTCGGTTATTCGGTCCTGGAGGATGTTGTAAGTTCGAATTTTCTCCGAACGGTCGGCAGTCCCAATCTGGGTTTTTCTATTTAGAGAATGTTTAAGCGCTTCCTCTTCGTCTTTCTTGGCTTCAAGTTTAGCGGAAAGAATACTCATGGCCTTCTCGCGATTCTTTAATTGACTTCGTTCAGCCGTGGAACGCACTTCAATACCTGTGGGTTTGTGGACGATTCTAACCGCCGTCTCCACTTTATTGACATTTTGTCCGCCGGCGCCTCCAGAACGAGAAAATTCTATCTGCAAATCAGCCGGCTTTATTTCTATTTTTGTTTTTCTGCGGATTGGAAGTATGGCCACCGAAGCGGTAGAAGTGTGTACCCTTCCCATTTTCTCGGTCGCCGGTATTCTTTGAATGCGGTGTACTCCCGTTTCAAAACAAAGTTTCTCGTAAACTCCTTCGCCTTGGATTTCTATAGCCGCTTCCTTATATCCACCTAGGGCGCTAACAGATTCATAAAGTACTCTGGCGCTCCAATTTTTAAGGTTTGCGTAGAGAATATACATACCGGCCAATTTTTTGGCAAAGAGAGCCGCTTCTTCTCCACCGGCGCCCGCTCGCACTTCTAAAATAATTTCGTTCAGAAATTCTTTTGTTTCAACGTTTTCTTTATTTTTTTTCCACTCTTGCCAGTCCATTATCTCTTTGCTTTCGCTCGTCTTTGTTTGAAGCGCTCGACTCGGCCGGCGGTGTCAAGGGTTCGTATCTCTCCGGTATAGAATGGATGAGTAGCGGAAGATATTTCCACTCGAAAGACCGGGTATTCCTTTTTATCCGACTTGGCTTTGGCGCTTTCTTTGGTCACTACCGTGGACGGTATGATAAACTCTGTGCCATCAGAATTGTCAATAAAAAGCACCGGCCGATAATTTTTTGGATGTATCTCTTTTTTCACCTGAACCTTATTATATCAAAAAATCAGAGACCTTGCAAGAAATCAATATCTCTTTGGATAGTGGCTGCTTTTGACATCACGCTATTGCCATAACTTAATCCGACATTAGCGCCACCATTGCCGTAACAAGTTTTACCGGAATAATATCGACAGGCGGCTGTTCGTTGGTCGGTATAAGGATCTCCGGTAGTGCCTAAAAGTTCTTTCAAAAAAATAGCCATAGCCATAATTGCGTCTTGGGGATCCCATGGGTTGGGTATTGTCTTACCGATCGCACCTGCAATCTTTTCAACCATTAGATTCCAAGTTGAAGGAATGAATTGCGCCGGACCCATCGCGCCGCCAAAGCCAAAAGTTGAAGAGACGGGACACGAAACTCTTGTTTCAAGAGGATTACGGCCCAAATTTTTTAAAATTGATTGCAAGGGCGGTAGGTCGCGTGTTGGATGAATACCGTTACTAAAAATATTACCGTTATTAACGCTTTTTGTTTCTCCACTCGTAAGATTAATAATAACGCATGAACCGACATTGGCGCCTAAATTGGATTCTTGTTGAAGGATAGCGAGAATGAGAGCGGGTTTTACGCCGGTTTTAGACCTGGCCGCTTCGGCGTACTGAAGTGCCGTGCCGAAAGGGATGGCGACGGAATCTCGCAGGGGGAAAAGAGCGGCTTTAATTTGGGCCGCCTTAGCCTGTCGATCGGCCAGTACTTGGGCATAGGTTTTCTCTTTAGTTTGGTTTATGGCCAAAAGGGTTTTCTTCTCCGCTTGGTTTATTTCCACTTCTTTTTTAGATGCCTCAAGGGATGCTCGCGCGGCCGCTTCTGCTTCCCTTTTTTTATTTAGAGTCGTTTTTTGGGCTTCGGTTAGATTTCTTACGGTTCTTAATTCAGTAAATAGATCAGCCAAGGCTCGCTCAGTGGATGCGTAAGTATCTATATCTACAAAAAATTCTGACAGATTTTTGTCGCTAAACATCGCCTCCGCCAGTGAATAGGAGTTAATGTCATTTGTTTTGCGGAGGATATCGGCGATGGCTTTTTTACCGTTTGTGATACGAGTGTTAAGAATGGAAATTTCAGATTGTTTTTTCGCAATGTCTTTAGTCAGATTTGCAATGGCGATATTTTTGCCTTTAATATTAGCCCGAGCGGCATTAATCTTGGCGGTCAGAGCGGCGATATCGGTGACAAATGAGGCGCTGTCTCTTTTAGTTTTATTAAGCGTTTCTGTCCATTCGGCAATCTCTTTGTCGCATGCTTCCAATTCTCGTTCAAGTTGGGCGCGGCTTTTCCCCGCAATTTGATCAGTGCAAGTAGTCTGTCCGAAGATTACGCTAGGTAATAATACTATTGAAAGCGATATAAAGAATGTTAAGAGCTTATGCATGAATCAGAATTTCCAATTTAGAATTTCCAATTTTCAATAAATGAATTAATTTCCAATGAAAATTCACTGAAAATTTTAAATTGAGAATTGAAAATTACAAGGCGGGCTGCTCTGCTTCTGGGACCGCCTCGGCCTTCTCCTCCTTGCCTTTCTTTTCAACTTCGATTGTTGAGAGATCCGCCGGCGCTGTCTCTTCCTCTTTTTCCTCACGAGGCGCCGAGATAGTTGCCACCACCCCCTTCGGATTAGCCAGGGTCGCCGAAGTTTATCAAGACACTCACATCCACTTTAATATTATGGGGTAAATCTTTAGGCATGGCCTCTATCTTCAATTCGTGCAGAACTTTGACAAGCATACCCCCAAGATCTTTTACTGCTGGGGAAATTCCGACGAATTCAAGAGGTAATTCAACCTCTAATTTATGACCTTTTTCAAAGATGTAAAAATCTGCGTGACGGGGAGTGCCTGTGATGGGGTCTAAATCTACGTCTTGAATCAGACTTTCCTTTATACCTTCAGGTGTTTCCAGGGTAACTATGCTGGACGCTCCCGCTTCTTTCCAAACCTTCAAAAAATCAATTTTGATTGCTTCTGGCCTAATATGGACATCCCGTTTTTCTACCTTCAAAGTAAGCATCTTGTCATTCTACTCAATTATGATGTGAGATTCAAGATACTCTAAAGTTCCACGCTTGTCCTGCGTAGCCTCGTGCGAAGCAGGAACTTTCTTGCCTGGGTTGAAGATATTGAGAGGGTCGAAAATTTCTTTGGTTTTTTTAAATAATTCTAATATTTCCGGACTATACATTTTGCTTAAATAGGGTGTACGAATAATGCCGTCATTATGTTCAGCGGTAACTGAACCTCCAAACTCTGCGACCAGATCATAAAATTTATCCGATACAACGGTAATTTTAGCGCGTTCACTTGCTTTTTTTAGATCCATTAGTGGAATAATGTGAAAGTTTCCATTACCGGCGTGACCGGCGATGTTTGCCACTATTCCATTATCCTTTAATATTTTAAGTGCTCTCGGCAAAAACTCCGGTATTTTCTCAACCGTAATACAAAAATCGTCCACAAACGGAGCAGTTCTTTTATCACCTATGTGTTGACGTAAAAGATTGAAAGATTCTCTGCGCATGACCCAGAACTTATTCTCTTCCGAGTCTTTCTCTATGATTCTGTGCCAAACGTTGAATGGTTTTATCGCCTCAATAATTTTCTGAACCTTAGTTTTTACCTCTTCATCCGTATTTTCCGCCACTTCT
>Ga0076092_123_pt1 | contig 8473 bp, 7 predicted proteins | sample RifGroC1_FD_68121 | JGI IMG/M metagenome (GOLD analysis project Ga0076092, IMG submission 68121) | Parcubacteria bacterium GW2011_GWC1_43_30 | reverse complement strand
TGTTTTGGTTGTCTCGTTTGTAGCAAACGCGGTAACGACCATCAGCACCAATGTTGATACTGATGGTAATTTGGTAGTTGACGGCACATCAACCTTGACCGGCTTGACCTCCATGGTTCAAGCGTCAACAACCGGCAGCTTGACTGTGGGAGATTCTGTAATTGACGGTTTGATACTCAATGGGCGTGTATCAACGGGTAATGTTAGTGGCACAGCTCTGACACTCGATGATACCTACACCAAGGGCGAAGGCCAAGAGCTTCGCTATAAAGTTACGGACTGGACCAATATCGGCGACGCGTTCCGCGGAATGTATGTGCGCGCTGAGAACGGGGTGGACGCTTCGACCAAGGGCGTTTACGGCATGGAGGCTTACGCCACTGCCAATGACACTTTTGATACCGGCACTCTGCAAGGCATTCTTTCTTACGCTTATCTTAAAGGAACGGGAGCTAAAACAGTAGGACCGGCTTACGGCATCCATGGTGAACTGTCGTTTGACGCGGGCCAAAGCACTCAAACTATTACCACCGAAGCCTCTGCTGGATTCTTCCGAATCACCGGCGGCGTGGCTGACACATTCACCAAGCTTCATGGCGTGATTATCCGCGCTGGAGACATGGATGGTGCGAGCCGGACTTATGGCGACGCTATCTTGGTTGAGGATGGCCCGGAATCAGGGACTATCACATGGACTCGTGGGCTTAAATTGAATGCTCCTTCCACGATTGATATAGAACTACAGAATGCCGAGACGATTTCTAACGCCACTGATGGATTTATTTCGTTAGGCGGGAAAGCGATCATTGCCGGCGCCGCATTAGGATCCCACTTACGTTCAACCCAAACAACTGCGCCTACCGGCACTACGGGAACATGTACTGACGATTCTGTATCTGCTGGTTCAACAGACATGAGGGGCGAAATTACTGCCACTTGTGCTAACCATGGTTTCAGCTATGTGGTCGCAACGACTGGTATTACCATAACGCAGACAGCAACCGTCGGCCCTCTAGTCTACGCTTATATCTGCATTGAATAAGCTTAACAATCCTAATAATTAACCACCTTGCCCATGAAAAAAATATCTAGGCTGGTAGCTCGCGCGACCGCGCTGGGATTGGGCTTAAGCTTAAGTTTCGCGTTCCCCGCTTTCGCCGCTTATGACGATGTTTCCTTGACTACCGATACGGTCCTATCCGTCAATGGCATCACTCTCAATGTCTCCGGCTCCTCTGCCGTGATTGAATCCATTGCTGTTGGCGGCACGACCTTCACGGTTACCCTGCAAGCTAACGATCTAAGCTCGGTTATACTGCCAGTAGCAGTGAAGTTATTGCAATTATCACACCTTCCGCAACACTTTGTACTAATGCCGCGGCGGACACTTCCGGGGGCACAGGTACAAGTAGAGGCGGAGGCGGTGGAGGTACCCCAGCCCCGCAAGCTTCGCCGGTAGCTCAACTTGTGACTAGCCCCAATTTCTCATCTATGACTCCGGCAGAGAAACAAGCGGCAATCTCCCAAATTCGCGTGGCTCTTGTCTCGCTCATTCAGCAACTTCTTGTTCTCTTGAATCAGCAATTACAGACCATGCAACCAAGCGGCAGTTACTGATTCTCAAGAGTCAAGGTGTCACCTTGACCATAAGCGATAGTTACTGATTCTGATTCTTCCAGTTTCTTACAGTCCGATCTCTAGCATAGCCTCGAAGCCCACGCTTCTTGGGCATAAAAAACTCTCGGGCATAAAAAACCCCGCTTCGGCGGGGTTTTTGTTATTAGCTAAGGTAATATCCACAGAGGTTTAACCTCTGGGCTGATATATAATGGTCTTATGGCGCGATCTCATATTTTTGCACCTGGTGAATATTATCATTTGTACAGCCGTGGTGTTGAAAAGAGAGTTATTTTTCTTGATAACGATGACTACAAAAGATTCATCAAGATACTGTTCTTTTGTAATGGTAGTAAACCAGTGGTGATTAGGGACCTACCCATAGGTTTAACCTTTGAGAAATATATTGATAAAAGGGGAGAAATTTTGGTGGACATTGGCGCGTATTGCTTAATGCCAAATCATTTTCATCTTTTGGTCAGAGAAAGGAACGAAAAGGGTATCTCGTTATTTATGCAGAAATTAATAACTGCTTACACAATGTATTTTAACGATAAGTATGGAAGAAAGGGTAGACTTTTTGAATCATCTTATAAGTCAATCCATGCCGTCGACGACAGATATCTTAAATATTTGTTTGCTTATATCCACCTTAATCCAGTTAAATTAATCAATCCAAAGTGGAAAGAAAATGGGATAAAAAATTTAGAAGAAGCAAAGAAATATCTCGAGTGGATTACCACAGAGGTTTAACCTTTGGGCTGGGGAAATTATCCACATAGGCGTGTTGAGTTACTAAGCTTGCTCCGTATAATTTAATGATGCGATATTTTGACAAGACTTTTTTTAAGTTTCTTTTCGGGTTTCTTTGTCTTATCTCTCTAAGTATCGCGGTAATCGCCTACGCTCGTGGGTATCTATAGAAAATACTTTTTCGTCATATTGCTGGTACTCTTGCCTGCGATTTCACACGCCCAGGTTTCGAAAATCGTTTTTACTACTGACCCGCAGACGATAAAACCGAACGAACTCTCCGAGCCGCTGACAATCCAAACTCAAGACTCTTCGAGCGGTTCTTATAAAACACCAGAAACGATTGACCTCGAGTTTATATCCACTTCTCCCTCCGGAGAATTTTTGGGTAGTACCGGCAACCCGGTTACGAAGACCATGAGTACAAATACATCCAATCGCACTTTTTATTACAGGGATTCTGGACTTGGAACATTTATTCTGACGGTGAATGCCAAAGGCCGCGCCAGTGGCGTTACTTGGAGCGCGGGGCAAACTATCACTGTTTCTGATTCCGTTTCTACTACCACCACGAGCAATGCTACTTCGACTACTCCCGTCACTTCATCTGGCACAACCCCGAACACTTCTATAGTTATTATTTCAACTCACTACAGCGCGGCTTCTCTGACCAACACTGAAGCTGACACCGAGTTTGAGGTAGGCGCGGGCAGGTCGCGGATGAGTACCGTCGGAACCCCTATTGAATTTAATGCCAACACGAACGCAAGTTATACTAAGAATATTAATTTCAGATGGTCATTTGGCGATGGCGCGACTGGAACCGGCCAGATTCTTAATCACACTTATACTTATCCCGGCGAATATGTGGTGGTTCTGAATGCTTCCGGGCCGGACGGGCAGGCAGTATCTCGAACAAATGCGCGTATCATACTGCCGGAATTATCCGTATCTTTCGCCTCGCCTGAAAGAATTGAAATTACAAATAACTCAAAGAGCGAAACAAATCTATTCGGCCGCGCTATCGTCTCTGGGCCGCAGATCTTTATTTTCCCCAAGGATACTATCATCAAGCCAGGGCAGAAAATTTCTTTCGATGGACGCGTGACCGGACTGACCCCCTTTGGGCCCACGAGTGTTTCTTTAATAGTTGTAGGCACGGAGATTAAACCGCAAGAAGTACTGGCTAAAATAGAGGAACAAAAATTGGAACAAATCACACACATACAAAGCCAGTTATCAGTTCTTCAGAAGCAGCTTGCGGACATTTCTAATCAACAGAATGGCGCGGATGCGACAGCAGTGGCCGTTGCGTCTCCAATCGCGGAAAAACTTGTAGAGCCGGAAAATAATAAACCTCAAACAGCTTCGGTAATAGATGCTGTTATACCCGAGGCAAGTCCCAATGCTATGGGCGGTTGGCTTCAGACTCTAAAACGCTTTTTCTTTAGGACACAATGATGAAAAACTTTATTTTGCTATTTTTGCTTTCCCTATCGTTTATCGTATTTTTGAGTGGAGCAAAATTAGTGTCAGCGGCGATTCTCAATCCTTATGTAGTGGATGAGAAACCACAGGTGGTGTTTGGCGATAGCCAGTATGTATTGACATATTTTGGATTAGAAAATTATGCGCAAGATTATGTGGGTGGTTATGTCCACTTCACCTTCACTTACACACACGATGCATGTTGTTACGCCAGCTATCCTCCTATTGTGTATATTACGGATATCGACCCGAGATCCACCTCAACTCCGGCAGAAAGGACATTCGCTCCAGCTTACACGTTGACTCCATATTGGGGTGGCTTCGGCGAACCGACAGATTGGTACTCATACGATATCCAATTTGACTTGGCAGGATACACTGTAGTAGTTAAACAAGCGGGAGTGGCAATAATACATAATGAACATAGAGAAATTACCGGCCAAGTAGATACCGACTGGGTGGCAATCGCAAATCGTCACCCAACGGTGGGGCCGCCTGATACGACCAAAAACGCTATGGCATTTACACCTGTGCCGATTAAATCGCAGCAGATTGAAGAATGCTGTTCAAGTGTCGTGTTCTTGCCGGGGATAAAGGGAAGTGTGCTCAAGACCGGTTCTGATACCCTATGGCCGCCAACGATCTTTAGCGACGATATGGCGCAACTTGCCCTTAATGAAAGTGGCGAGAGTGTGAATGACATATATGTGGATGGTGTTCTCGATACATTCTATGGCACTCCGATATACGCTCCTTTCTCTGAATTTATGGATAATCTCGTTGCCGAAGGGGTTATGAATGCATGGCTACCACTTCCATACGATTGGCGATTCTCTCCAGAGAAAATTTTGAGTGATGGAGTTAAGACTTCAGGCGATGTGGTTAATTTGATGGAAGAAATAGAGACCGTTGCTTCACAATCACAGACCGGACAGGTGACCATTATCGCGCATTCCATGGGTGGCTTAATGGGTAAAGCAATTATTAAGAAACTTGAAGAGGAAGGGAAAGCTAATCTTATCGACTCGTTTGTTATGATAGGGACTCCGCAGTTGGGAACTCCGCAAGCAGCCGCCGCACTTCTTCACGGAGATAGCGAGGGAATTGCAGCAGGTTTTATTGTTGGTCCTATTACGGCGCGCAAAATCGCACAGAATATGCCGAGTGCTTATAATCTTTTGACTTCCCCGCGTTACTTTGAGAAAGTCGTAGACCCGGTTATCTTATTCGATCCTGACTCATCATTTACTCAAGCGTGGCGGGATTTTTGGGGTGAGGATGGTATAAATAACTATACTGAATTCTTCGCGTTCATAACTGGCAGTGGGGTGGCACGTAGCAAGCCGCAAGAGTCTATTCTACGAATTCCGGAGGTTCTCCGATCTGATCTAGTGACAGACGCAGCAGATTTTCATGGCGAATATGATAACTATGTATTCCCGGAACATGTTCGCGTAGTGCAAGTTGCCGGGTGGGGTCGGCCAACGACAAAAGCGATTAATTATAGAAATACTCACTCATTACCGAGTTATGAAATCGTACCCACTGTCGAGGGTGACAAAACAGTAGTTTACCCAAGCGCGATTTCCTCTATTGCTGATGAGACTTACTTTTTTGATCTAGCAGTTTATAACGCTCTCGAAGACGTCCCTGATTTCCAACACAGGGATCTTTTAAGTTCCTCACCGATACAGAATTTGATTAGAGTAATATTGAAGGAAGAAAATATCTTGACCGATTCTTTTATTAAAGTCACTAAACCAGAGCCTGGCAGCGTTGCTGTTCAACTGACTGTAAGTACCCACTCCCCGGTCATTTTAGGTGTATATGATGAATTTGGTAATTTTACCGGTATTGACCCTAATCAGGATTTATCTGCTGACATTCTCTTGATTACTGAAGACATTCCGGGAAGCACGTTCCTCTACTCAAGCGATAGTCAGAACATTTTTCTCCCAAAGGATGGCACATACAATTTTGTCTATAAGGGGACGGGCGAAGGCCCAACTACAATTGAGATTCAAGATTTTGTTGCAGATGTAACCACGCAACTTGCTACTTATTCGGATATCCCAACGACGCAATCTACTAGCGCAACCTTTGCTGTAAATAGTCAAAGTCCAGAGAAGACAATAATAAAAATTGATACAAACAACGACGGGGAAACAGATGAGTTGGTGGTTTCTGACGAGACAGATATAAGCGACCTACTCACCTTACTTAAGGAAAAAATACAGAGTCTCGATATAAAAGATAAACTCAAGAACAATCTTTTGAAGAAAATAGAGAATTTAAAGAAAAAGATAGAAAAGAAGAAAAGGAACGATAAATCGTTAATCAGTATAAAAAATAAAATAAATAATATTATTAATAAGGTAGTCAAAAAAGGTAAAAAAGGAAAGATTGCTGATTTTGATGTGCGGGAGATTATTTACCTACTTGAACAGATAGAAAGTGCGTTATAATAAAAGCATGGGAAATAAAATACTATCGCTGTTAGCTCTTTCCGCCATAGGTTTTGGGGTAGGGTATATCTTAACAAACTCTACTCAATTCAATATTTGTATCGCAAATAAAGTAGTTACTGATGCAGCATGTATTAATTTTTATGAAAGGGTTGGCGATCCACTCTTCTACGGAATGGGAGCACTCACTATAGTATTCCTTATCCTTCTTTTTCTTCCCCAAGCTTTCCCTGCCTGGAAAAAATTTGCAATATGGTTTATACCACTTGCAACCCTTCTTTTCATCTTTTACCCAGACCCAGGTTCCGGCGATTACTTCTCTCCGTATCCAGAACAAGTATTCCGGTGGGTGAGCGGGTTATATGTATTGGTGAGCCTAATTATAGTTACCCGGAGTGTTATACGCGGAAGAATACAAAAACCTTAATACGAGGACTCACTCCTGCAAGGTCTTGCCTTGCATGAGTTTCCTAAAAATTGATCAATAAATATCTCAACATTTTTATCGAGTTTTAATTTCCTGCATTTTGATATATACATTATAATCACGCTATAGCGGAATTGTAATGTAGGTTGGTTCCCTGTACATCGAATTGTGAAAAGGTGTTATAAGATGCTAGAATTGGTTTAAGTAACTTGAAAAACCATGATTGAATCAAGTCAGGCATTGGAAAATTTGAAGAGGGAAATGGAAAAGGACCGGCGTGATTTAGAGGTAAAAGAAAGAGACCTCGAGAGAAAGGAATCGGAGCTTGAAAGGAAGCAAAGAGCTTTCGATAGTGAACAGACCGAGGTTAACAAAGTTAAATCTGAAATAGAACAGATAAGGACTCGCATGGGCCAACACGAGAGAGAACTTGCTCAAATGCAGGCAGATTTGGAGAAGTTTCTAAAGAAACAATGATTGAGAACAATGAAAAACGCGGCTCTGTGGTCAGAGCCGCGTTCGCGGATGCAATCCGTATGATCGTCAGTTTCTAGCTACATCGGCTAGAGTGATATCGTGAGACTGTGGTCGCGAGAAGAAGGCGAGTACGTCATAGCTTCCATAGTCCAGGAGACACACCCGTCCTTCATAACGGCAGAAGTTTGCCGCTTTCATCATGTCGCCGGCGAACTTTAGAGGCTTGCCTACGAGAAGTGCCGGAAAGGGGTGATTGGAATCGAGCTCTTCTTGACTGATGGGCTTACCGCGCCTCTGCACATTGATAAGCCAGCAGAAGGAGTAGAGGGTTGGGACCAGGAAGTGGCGGGGGGACTCCTGCCACAGCCGGTATTCATTCCGGTTGGCGAGAATCCCCGAGAAGATGTAACTGAAACCTGCGAGGAACGGATCCTCGGCGAAAGTGAGCAATCTTGCTCTTACCTCGCCGCTTATCTGGTACTTGATCAGTCGGCGCAAGGCCCGGAATGGGCGAGGGCGGGCGACCTTGATTGCTACAGCCCCCACGAGTATGACGAAGCGCGTTGCTCCCCAAGCAAACTGTATTCGCATACATTCTCCTCTGGTGAAGGTGGCGAGGCGTTATTTCTGTCTGATGCTGTTTATACATGAATGTAGTATGTGTGTCAATGGGGCATACCTAGTACAGCTTGTTGACACCTAATTCTATAAGGTATAGAATGGCGGTTACCTAGAAATGTTAAGAAATTCACAACTTTACTCAAAGCGGTTACGGTAACCTGTGGTTATCTCGATGTCGAAAGACCCCGCTTTGAAAAAAGCGGGGTCTTTCTTTCATATGTAGGCTTGAACTTTAACAATCGAATGCCACCCTGGATGATTTGACTTCAGGCAGCGAGTGAGTGTGAAAGTTTACTTTCACAACGAGCGAGCGAACCTGAAGCGAGGTTCCGAAAGGAACCTCCCCAAAAGTGGGTCTTTTCGCATCTGGAGGTGGAACAAAGAATTCTACTGCCTGATTGTAGGGCGGTAGAAAAGAACGCCCCGCCATAAAAGGCCGGGGCAAGCTAAATGAAATTGATTTCATTTAGCAGGATGGAAAATTAGTAAGCCCGCGAGCTTGCCCCGCCAGTGGTGGCGGGGTGAAGTGGCGGGCAGGTGGTTTTTAAGTTTCCTAATAGGAAATTTAAGGGCGTACGGTGGATGCCTTGACTCCAAGAAGGTGATGAAGGACGTGGCTTGGCGG
>Ga0076092_138_pt1 | contig 8500 bp, 8 predicted proteins | sample RifGroC1_FD_68121 | JGI IMG/M metagenome (GOLD analysis project Ga0076092, IMG submission 68121) | Parcubacteria bacterium GW2011_GWC1_43_30 | reverse complement strand
GTTAAACATCCATGAAGCGCGGCTGTTCCGGAGGTGCAGGTGACAGCATGTTTTTTACCATAATATCTGGCGAGATCAATTTCTAATTTCTTGGTGTAGTCACTTGCATAGCGCGAGAATAGGCCTGAACGGGCAACAGTAATCAGATCCTTCAGTTCATTTTTCGCGAGAGGTTTGGGATATTGCAGACTGAACTCGTATCTTTTATATTTCATAATTGGGCTGTATATTTACCTCCCGTCACCTCAAGACTTGCCCCGGTAATGTACTGCGCAAGATCAGAAGCTAAGAATAATACGGTATTGGCAACTTCTAGAGGAGTGCCAAAACGCCCCATTGGTATGGATCTTAGAAGTTCTTTCTTGTTTTTATCCTGACTTGCCTTTGCCATGGGTGTTTGGATCACACCGGGAATAATACAATTGACACGAATGTTCTTCGAAGCTAATTCTGCCGCAGAAATACGTGTGAACTGCTCGACTCCACTCTTTGCCGCCGCGTAGAGACCGGAACCAAGTCTCGACATTCTCGCAGCAAATGAGCCAGTATGCTCTTTGAGGCTAAGAACGGGAGTATGAATCCAAGTCCCAGCATTATTAACAAATATATCTAGACCTGAGAATTTCTTAAGAGTTTTATTTACAAGCACAGAAACATCTTTCTCTCGAGACATATCACAATGAACCGCCAAGATTCGCTCACGACTTTTAACATCCTTTTTTATGTCTCGAATCGCTTCTTCCAGTACAGATTTGCGACGATCGCAGATAACCACATTCGCACCACAACTTAAAAAAGCTTTTGCCGTAGCTAAGCCAATACCAGATGCCCCTCCAGTTACAATTACCGTCTTATTGCTGAAGTCGAGACAAAGCATTTTCAACCTTCTTACTCATAAGGCGTCATTTTATCCCAAATTCACGATAGTAACAAGCAAGAATATTTTTAATTTTTTCATCTAAGTTAAAGGTATTTCTGACTCTCTCGCGCCCGGCTTTACCAAAGCGTCTTGCTTTGTCTGAATCTCGCAAAAGGTCAAGGGTTTTTTCCGCCATTTCTTTGGTATTAAAAGGATTGACCACGAAGCCCGTTACTCCGTCAAGTATCGCTTCGGGAGTTCCGCCATAGCAAGTACCCACTACTGGTTTGCCAGCCGCCATCGCCTCAATGACAACTCTGGGAAAAGGATCAAGGTAAAGAGATGGCACAAGCACTACATCGGAGGCAGCGTAAGCCAACTTGATTTCTTCTCTATCAATCCAGCCGGTAAATTTCAAGTTATTCCGCTCTTTAATGTTGCTACCGGTGCCAGCGACTAAAAGTATGACATCAGGAAATTCTTGAGAAATTTTCTCAATTACCTCAAACGTCACATTCGCCCCCTTTGAAATAGAAAGTCTTCCGCTAAAAAAAATTACTTTTTTCTCTTCTAAGCCGTGCCGTTTTTTAAAACTTTTAACCTTATCTGGTAAAACTTGCCATTCCGCGATATCAGTTCCTGTATGTATTACCTCTACATTTTTAATACCATTTTGTTCTAATGCTTTTTTTAGAGCCTTGCTTACGGCAAATTTTTTATCAGCATATCCCAGATAATACTTAATAATGAGATTCCGGAGAGGATTCCATCTTTTTCTCGCTTGCTTAAGTTGGTCTAACCATGTTAGATGCGCGTCGAAATTCTTTAAATATTTCTCTGTTTTTAATTTGCCGAAGCTAAATGACATTGTGTCTCGAAGCGTCACAACTGTCACCTTGGAGTAAGTTTTGGCAAGTTTAATAGAGTGGTACGAGAGGTAGAAGTGTATGTTGTTGGCGTGCACCACGTCCGGCTTAATTTTTTTTAATATTTTTTCTAACTCCCGGATAACTGGCGGATTATATAGGCTTATATATGCCCGCCATTTCCCAGGATAATCACTCGCTATCTTAAAAATTTTTAAGCCCTGATATTCCAACTCCCCCGCTTCTTCCTTTTTACGGCAAGTGGTAATGACTAAGACTTCTTGACCATTGCTTTTACCTTTTATTTTTTCAGTTACTATATGCCCAATTATTGAGTGAACATCCTCTATTATCCCGTAATTATTTGAAGGGACGATTAGTGCATCATCAGACATATGCATAACTTCACCACCATCAAAACCAACTAAGGACATAACATATGCATTAGACATTTTTGCAACATTAATTGCATTAATTATGTTTTTTGATTTCCCAGAACCAGTTATTGTTATTAACAAGTCTCCTTCCATTATCCAATTTCTTAATTGTTGAGAATAAATCTCATCATATCCTAAATCATTTGAAAGAGCGGTCATTAAAGGAATATTGTCAGTTAAAGAAACGGCCTTAATTCTCTTTTGATTTTGATTATAATGCCTTTCAAGAGTTCCTTTATTTAGGTCGCATACCCAATGGGAAGCATTTGCAGCACTTCCACCATTGCCAATAATATAAACGACTTTATTGTTATCTCTAGTTTCTATAATCTTATTAGCTAAGAAGTTAATTTTTTCTTGATCGATTTCACGAATTATATCACCCAACTCTCCCAGATATTTTTCCATTTTTTTCATATTAAGAGGTTTACTTTTAAAAATATGTTATTTTTACTCCTTCTGTTTCAAATTTGAATTTAAGTTCCCTTAACTCTTTTAGTTTCTCTCTCAAATCCTTTTGTTTATTTCCCTCACAATATAACAAAATAAACCCTCCCCCACCAGCTCCCAAAACTTTTCCGCCAATTGCACCAGCCTTTCTTGCTCGTTCATAAAGAGAATCTATGTAAGAGCTAGAAATTTTATTTGCCAAACTTTTTTTTAACATCCAGCTTTCATGCAGGGCTTCTCCAAAATTCTCAGTCTTCCCATCTTTAAGTTCTTCATACATTTTTAAAGTTATGGCTTTCATTTTTTGCATTTTTCCAAATTTTTCTTCGTCTACCATAATATTTTTATTTTGCTCTTCTAAAATATCACTGGCATCTCTTGTTTTTTTAAAATAAAAAAGGAGAAGTTTTTTTTCGATTTCATTTTCTAAAGTTTTTTTATCAAGTTTTATTGGCTCTACGTTTACCGATCCATCAGTATTGAATTTAATAAAATTAAAACCTCCAAAAGCGGAAGCAGTTTGATCCTGTTTTCCAATAGGTTCTTTTAAAACATTTATTTCTATATCTGCTGCATCTTCTGCTAATTTAGTTTTAGAGACAGTTTTCCCCTGATGTGCGTATAGCCCATTAAACAAACTTACTGCAAAAGAACTACTGGAACCAAGACCAGTCCCCGCAGGGACATCTGCCAGACAATGTATTTCAATACCTTTTGTAAGACCGATTTTTTTCATGATTTCTCTGACTCTGGTATGTTTAATTTTTTCAACATTACCTACTTCTTCCCTTCTCATATAAACAATCCTATTACTTCCTGAAAAAGAATTCTGAACGACAGAATAAACATACTTGTCTATGCTGGTGCTAATCACACACCCATATTCTTTTTCTAAAAAAGATGGTAAGTCAGTTCCACCACCAAAAAAACTTATTCTTAAAGGAGCTCTGGATAATATCATTTTATATTCTTTAAATACTCATCAACTTCCATAATTCTTAGGGGAGTACCAGCATCTTTTATAAATTCATCTGTTTTATATCCATATAAACTTTCCCTAGTTGAAATCATTTTCGGAAAAACATCTTTTATGAAATCACTTTCTCCTTCTGGAAGATAATCAAATATTTTCGGCTCAATAATATAAAAAGCGGCATTTCCTAAATCACCAAAATCTGTATTTCCGGGTTTATGTATTACTTTGGTTATCATATTATTTTCATTCATTTGAACAATATCACTGTCTTCTGGGTGATTTGTTTTGTGAACGACTAGGGTCGCTAAAGATTTATGCTTTTTATGAAACCCCTTTATTTTATTAATATTTAATTGGGAAATAATATCCCCATAAATAACAACAAAACTTTCATTAAAAAAGTCTTTGAAATTACTTAATGCACCTGAAGTCCCCAGAAGGTTTGGCTCATAACTATACTTTATTTTTACACCAAACTGACTTCCATCCCCCAGATAATTTTTTATCTTATCTGCCATATAATGAGTATTTATTGCGATGTCTTCAATTCCATATTTTTTGCACAACTCAATATTCCAGACAATCATGGGTTTCCCCGCTAAAGGAATCAATAGTTTGGGAAGCTTTTCATTCACTTCTGTAACTCTTGTTCCTTTTCCTGCTGATAAAATTATTCCTTTCATTTGATTATATTAATGCAGTGATAAAATTTCTTTACTTTAAAACCAGGGATTTCATTGGGAGTATTGTAAACTCCCGCTATTTTTTTATTACTATAATCAGTTTCAATTAAAATGGTCCTGCATCCAACGGCATTCCCGGCCACGATATCTGAAATTCTATCTCCAATCATCCAACTTTTCTTTAAATCTATGCCAAAATCTTCTGAAGCTTTAATTAATAGCCCAGAAGAGGGTTTTCTGCAATTACAGATTTTTCTATATTTTTCTAAATCTGCATCCGGATGATGAGGGCAAAAATAAAATCTATCTATCCCAAAGCCGCTCTGTTCTTTTATTAACTCATTAATTTTTTCATTTATATCTTTAATTTCTTTTTCAGTTGCTAAACCTTTTGCAATTACTGGTTGATTGGATACAACAATAGTCAGATAGCCCATGCCTTTTAATTTTTTAATAGCTTGTGGAACATTTTCCATAATTTCAATCTCACTAAGTTTGTGTAGATAACAAACTTCTTTGTTTATACTCCCGTCCCTATCTAAGAATACTGCTTTTTGCATTGTCGCTCGAGCCAGAATCACTTAACGATAAATCTGATAAATAGCCATGCTATCAAACATAGCTACTTCTTTCAAGAAAGGGTACGACTCTAATTGCCACTGAGGATTGGCTACTTTGTCCCAAACAATGTACTCTACTTCATACTTTTCAAATATTTGTTCTAGCCACTTTGAAGTTGGCGTTGAGAGTGTTTCCTTGTACATGCCTACTATTTCATCAAATTTCTCGTCAGGAATTGATTCATAACTGCCATTTAATTTTCGATAATAAATACCAAAGATATGTCTTGAGACGAATGCCCGCTCACGAGAAAAAGCTTCATACGCCGACTGTGCATCGACCTCATTAAGTCTAAAAAAGATAAATAGGGTTTCGTATAGTGTAGACTTGGTGACTGAAATCGATGTGCAGCAAATACCCGCATGATAAAGAACATTCAATGAAGTGTAGAGGACGGTCATATCTGCAGTAGCATCGTTTCCAAATATCTGCGCTTCTTTTTTAGCATTAGAATTTAACCAATCCATTACTGGTCCAGTGGCTATACTTGAAGTAATCACCAGAATAGCAAATATTTTTTTATACAAATCTAAGTGACGCCGATCAAAAAGATAGAAAATTGTAATGAGTACAAAAGAGACAGCAAGTGGCTTATGAAAGAACCAATGATAGTGGTCGGGCTGCATAATTCTGCCAGTCAAGACCTGCTGGTTCATTGTCAGAAAAGGAGTCAGCAGAATTGCCAGACCAAACAGGTATTTCTCCTTATCAATTCTAGGAAATAAGAAGAGGAAAAACAGGAGAGCAATAATTATTGAAGAGCCCATAAACAGAGGTTGGTGGCTTAATATTATTCCACTACTTATTCCCATATCTTCAAATGTTGGGAACTGAGAGGCTCGATACATGTTTATAAAGTAAGGTATGGCGACAATAGCCCCGCCCACAAAGACGCTTCCGATTCTCAAAACTTGTCTCCAATTCCTCTGGATGATAAGCAGCAAGATCAAAATACTCCCAAAAGCATAAAGATAAGTCCACGTGTAAAAATAATTATAAAAGTTTAAACCAAGCACAATGATACTAAGTGCGCCATACTTCCAATTCCCCTTTCTGTAAAATTGCCAAAAGAATAGAAGAAAAGCAAACAAAAAAAGATAAATCAAAGCCGGGACAACGGGCCTTGCCAATCGCAAAAAATGGTCGGGGCTAACACCCTGAAGAAGTCTGGTAATACCAGAGTAACTCAAAATAGAATCAGCAAGTAAGAGCACCGCTGCGCTAGAAAGAGCAGTAAATTTATCTCTAGATACTAAAAAAACAAAACCATAGATCAAGAGGAAAACAACAAACGGTAGCACTAAACGAGAGAGCAGGATGGTGTTATTGATATCAAGGGCGAAGATTTTTCCCATGTAAGCTACCACCATAGGCGCGAGTGGTTGGTAGATATATGGATTATCTTTCCCCTCTTTTTGATATACGTTACCACCCAAAACATGCCCGTCCTGAACCTCTCTTACCCTTCCCTCCCATGGGCCATGCGGTAACATCTCTATAACCTGTGTACCTTCCTGATAAAGTTCCTTGTGATCAATACGAAAATAGACTTGCGGGAAAGCAACGATTGTGGAAGTAAGGAGGGCAAGAAAAACAGCTAGTTTATGCTCCCGTAAGAATTGCTTGAGGTCATAATTCACCTCTTTAAGATATACGAAAAATCAACATTTGGCAAAACCTTTCCTCCTGACAATTTGGATCACATTGCCGAGTATCTTTCGCGACAGTCCTATGACTGGGAAATTATCGTCGTCAACAACGGATCGACTGACGGCACAGGTACATTAGTCAAAAACCGACAAAAAGAAATACCAAACCTGCGACTTATTGAATCTCAAAAAGGCAAGGGCTATGCCGTTGCTCGTGGAATGCTTGAAGCCAATGGCGAACTCCGACTTTATATGGATGCAGATAATTCAACAACCATTGAGCATATTGAGCTGATGCTACCATATTTAAAAAAAGGTTACTCCGTTGTTATTGGCTCACTTACAGAGCCGGGAGCAAAAATCGTTTCCGTTGGAAAAGAAACATTGTGGAGAGTGCCTTTGGCAAAATTGGGTAATATATGGGTACAGATTTTCGCCGTTTGGGGTATTAAGGATACCCAGAGAGGATTTAAAATGTATACCGCTCGAGCAGCAGAGGATATATATTCAAGGCTGACAATTTTAGGTTGGGGAGTAGATATTGAAGTACTCGCAATTGCGCGGACCCGAGGATATAAAATTGGAGAAATTCCCGTAACCTGGAATAACGGACCAGATTCTAAAGTAACCTTCTGGACTTACATCCAATGTCTTCTGCAGACACTACAGGTATTCCGAAACCGCTTACTAGGTGTCTACAAAAAAGATAAGTCATAGGTTTCTAACAAGTTCAAATCAACTTATTTAACCTCATCTTCCAGGGAGCCCATACCGCTTCACCTATAACCCCCTTAGACATTTTAGATTTACCCAGATTTCTATCTGGCAACACTACAGGTATCTCAACCATCCTTGCACCTTTCTTCCATAATCTATATTTCAATTCCATCTGAAAAGCATGACCATTTGATGTAATATTATCTAAACCAGCTTCCCGCATAAATTTAGTCCTCATCAAATAAAAACCAGCAGTTGTGTCACTGACTGGCATACCAGTAATTACCTTGCAATAGAAGTTTGCAAATTTACTAAGAAGTCTTCTCCAAAAAACCCAACCTGATGTACCGCCACCAGCAACAACTTCTTTAAATGCATGAAGGTAAGCCTTACCAAGACCTTCTTTACCCTTTCGCAAAAGAAGAGAGATTTTGCTGTCATTAGTCATCATGCCAGTAACAATATCAGCTGTGCCGTCTGGTGAACTATCATCTACCACTAGAATAGAGGAATCTTTATCATAAACTCGCACTTGCCGAATAATAGATGCAATGTTTTGCGCCTCATTGTAAGTTGGAATAATTATTACTTTCTTTCCCATTAGCAATACAAGCTTAAGCAGCGACATTATACCCAAAAAAAAGGCTTAACGCCATTTTCAATTTGAAACTTTTGACAAGTTATAAGTAGTGGGTATATTATTCTCACATTATGAAAGTATTAATTACTGGTGGAGCAGGCTATACTGGCTCTCTCTTGGTTCCCCTTTTACTAGAGGCGGGTCACGAGGTGAGCGTAATTGATAATCTTCTTTTTAATCAAACAACCCATCTTCCGTATTTTTACGACAACAATTTTTCTTTTACAAAGGGAGATATTCGAGATAAGAGTACTATGATGCCCTTAGTGAACAACGCGGATATGATTGTTCATCTCGCAGCGATTGTCGGTGAGCCTTCTTGTCGTGTTAATCCAGGATTAGCGCGTGAGGTAAATGCAGATGCGAGCAAACTTTTAAATGAACTCCGAGGAAAGAAGCCTCTTATTTACGCATCTACTGGAAGTAATTATGGAAAAGTTGAGGGAATTTGCACAGAAGAAACTCCCGCGAAACCACTGTCAATTTATGCAGAGACAAAACTAGAAGCGGAAAAAGGCTTCGAGAAAAGCGGAAATGTTATTCGATACAGATTTGCGACTGGCTTTGGACTCTCTCCAAGACTCAGACTTGATTTGTTGGTG
>Ga0076092_114_pt1 | contig 13278 bp, 14 predicted proteins | sample RifGroC1_FD_68121 | JGI IMG/M metagenome (GOLD analysis project Ga0076092, IMG submission 68121) | Parcubacteria bacterium GW2011_GWC1_43_30 | reverse complement strand
CCTGCTGGCCATCGCTCCGTGAAATGTCGCGGGTTCGCGTTTGGGTGGCTCGGCCTTCTCTCCTGTTCTGCTATTTCTTTTTGCTCGTTGGTGGGGGGGAATAAATCGTGATTGAAAAATAAAACTCAAGGCCGTATGGCCGAGAAAGTTTATTTTTCAAACCAATTTTTTAATTTTTCTTCTACAATATCGCGCGGAGTAGAGTATCGCTCCCGCGATATTCTTAAAATAGTATCTCGCTCCGCTTCGTATCCCGATAGCTTGAGCGGCGGCATGGTGATCGCCGAGAAAGCGTGAGACATTTTTCCGTCTATGAGAAGACGCAGAGCAATATGATGGTTGTCCAAGTGCTCCAAGTCTTCGCTCGTAAATACGGGCTTCATTTCTTCCGCCAGTTCTTTGGCGTCGTAGCTTCCGACACGGAAGGAAATGACGCTACCCACATTACCAAAAACAGCGTGCTTTATGGCCTCCGGTAGCTGATAGAGGTATTGATGGGCAAGGTTCAAATTAAGGCGGTATTTACGAGCTTCGGAAAGGATAGACGGAAAAATGTCGGTGGAAAAATTCTGAAACTCGTCTATGTAGAGGTAAAAGTCCTGACGGGATTCTTCCGGTTGGTTTTGACGCTCCAAAGCGGAGAGATACATTTTAGTTACGATGGCCGACCCCAAAAGATTGGACTTATCCTCGCCTACTTTCCCTTTGGATAAGTTGGCTTGTGAGAAGTTGTCCCACTTTGTTTTGAACGGGCGAGATTATTTCTTTGCGAAAACGAAGGTCGTAACTTTCATAATCATCAACCCAAAACATTTTTACAATCGGGTCTTTGATGTTGCCGACGATGAGTTTCCTGAACTCATCGTCCACGAGCATACGATACACGCCGAGCAAAGTTTGCCCGGGCGTGTCCATTAAGGCCAAAACGCAGTTGTATAAAATGTGTTCAAGCCGCGGACCCCAAAATTCTTTCCACAAATGTTTGAAAACGGAGATAAGGGAAGAAGCGACGAGCTGTTTTTCCTCGTCGCCCTTCGCTTCAAGAATGTTGATAGCGACAGGGAAAGATGTGTCCGCCGGATTGAAATAGATAACTTCGTTCGTGCGGGTTTTCGGTATGAAGTTTAATATGTCCTCCACCAAGTCGCCGTGAGGGTCAATAAGAGCGACGCCGTGATTCAAGCGGAGGTCTTGAATAACCATGTTTTTAATAAGCGTGGATTTGCCCGTGCCCGTCTTGCCGATGATGTAAATATGATGGCGGCGGTCTTTTGGCTTTATGCCGAACGCGCGACGCTGTTCCCGAAAAGTAGTTTCGCCGAGCGATTCTATTTCATCTAAATGATTTTCGTCCAAAAGATTAAAAACTGTTTCCCGTAGTTCTTCTCCTTAAAGACAAAGGAGCGATTACTCGCTCCTTGTCGCGTGCCCTAAATTATTAAAATGTTCATTCCGTCTTTAGCCAATCGGGGAACGATTGCCTAAAGGTCGGGTTCGGCTCGTAATCCCCAAGCCGTCCCGCCCGCGACATCCTTTTGCCGGAGAAGCGGGGGTAATGAAACTTAATGAAGTTTTACAATATCTAGCCCTAAAAAGTCAAATCGCTATTCACAGAATATTACCTCCTCATTACTTATACCAAGCTCTCCCGCAAACCACGCACGGGCGGTTTCTTGATCGCCTAGAGCGTCAATGAGTTTATTTTGAAGGGCAAGCTCGCCGGGCATTGATGAGCCGTCAGCGAGCTTGGATATATCTTCAATCGGTAAATTACGATTTTCAGAAACTTCTTTCACAAACTGGTCGTGATAGATTTTCAAATCGCGTTCCAATAAAGTCCGCTCCTCTGCCGTGAGTGGCTTGTCGGGATTTCCATAATCTTTATATTTCCCCGACGAGAGGGAAACAAAACGCAAACCTTCTTTTGCGTTCTTCTCCCAATTCTCAAGATAAGAAAGTGTAACGCCGATACTTCCGACATCGGAGAACGGAGAAGCAATAATAGTATCCGCACCAGTCGCCGCAAGATAACCTCCCGATGTTCCAAACTCGCGGATCAAAGCGACTGTTGGAAGGGATAAATTCTTTAAGGCGTTGGCGATAAGTTCAGAAGCTACGGGAGCACCTCCAAGAGAATCAATGTTTATAATTACGCCTAAAACATTAAGGTCTGCTTCCGCCGAACGAAGCAAGGCAATGACATCATCAGCGTTTGTTATAAACGAATCTTCTTCCTCGGTAGTCGTCGCTCCGCTTATAGTCGTTATACCCCCGCTTACGGAAGCGACGGCGATATTACACACGCCATCACTAACATTCTCATTCCAACTCGCATTATATCCGCTCCATTCGTCGTGCCACATACCATATCCCCACAAGCCGATAAAAAAGAAAATGATGATGATGACCGCATCAGCTAAAGTTAAAAGTATCTCCTCTCGTATAGTTCTCACGACTATATTTTAGCACTTTTTTCTTTTTTAGTTTACGGAATAAAAAGGGTGGTTGGGTGGGAGAGGCGGACGCGGAAGAAAATCGCAAGCGCAAGCCCGACCCTTGAAAATCCGCATAGCGGTTTTCAATGGCGAGGGCAAGACGCAATTTTCTTCTAAGTCCGATTCAGTGTAAACACAAAAAAGGGAGCCAACCCCGTTTCCGGAGCCGGCTCCCTTTCTGTTACGCGGGAAGCTTTTCGACCTGCTTCTCGTAAAAGAGGAAGATATTCTTGAGCCGTTTTTCAACGACTTCTCCCGTCTTTTCGTCCTTCTTCTCAACGATGATGAAGGACTTAATGGCTTTCTCGCCCTTGCGGACGACATAGCCATTTTCGCCCCACGCCTTGAAGGTGAGGCAATTCGTCCTCGGATCGTAACGCTTGGCCTCTTCGGCTCCCCAGCGTTCCGCGATTTGACCGCGAACGAGATCGGACGTTTTCTCTGAACCCGTCCAGTTAGACATGATTTGTTTAATCATATTTTTATTTAACTGGCGGCTTTATATTATTTGGCATCGCCGCCTTATCTGCCATCGACCGTGGCGAGAGACAGCGGCTGATAGCTTGCGCCAGTCAAGGTGGAGACTTGCTACTACCTTTACGGGCGATAAGCTGACGCTAAAATTAAGAGACACTGATGGCAATAAGAAAAAAACAAAAAGCCCCGCGTAGCACGGGGTTTTTGAAATGGCGGACGAAGCCGTCCGTCCTTGCTCTTTCGCCGTAGGCGAATGAGTTTTGAAAACGCCCCGCAATATAATTGTGTGGCGTTTTCAAAAGGCGGTAAGGGTTCGGACGCAACCATATCAAGGAAATTTACGAAAGAGGATTTTCCTGAAAGAGAGAAGCTCTTGAAAGAAAAACTCTTTGGTAAAAGCGACCGAGAAAAAAGAGCAGAAAATCAAGCCAGAAAATCACGCGCCGCGTAAGCGTGGCGTGATAGTGTTAGCGGTTTCGGGCGAGATTTTCGTCAAGCGATTTTTTCAAGGGAGCGGTTTCCGAATAGGCGGGCGGTAAAAAGGAAAAGGGGAATCAATAGACTCCCCTTATAACACGACCAATAGGCCGCGTCCTAAGGAGGCTACTCTACGCTACTTTGAAAAGTCAAATTACACAATTTTTCTTAATCTCTGTCAAAAACGAGTTTTGATGTATTCGTTGGCTTCTCGCATACTCATCGGTTCAGAGGAAGCCGCCGCCCGCACATAAAATTCTTCCTTGTCTCCATTCTTCAAGAATACCGGAGTTTTGCTTTTTGCTACTTCAACGACGCACACATCCTTGTCTTTCATTGGAACAATTTTGATGTTTATGTATTGGTAAAATGCCTTGCCGAGATATTGGTTTATGATTTGGGTAAGTTGTAACAAAAAGCCGTCTTTGTTTTTATTTTTGACGATAGCATATTCGTGTTCTAATCCGATAATGTTGCCGGAATCTTCCACTCCGACAAACAACCTTCCGCCGCCTTTATTCATAAACGCGGAAATGGATTTGGCGATAATAAATTCAAGAAATTTATTTATAGCTTGTCGCTTGAAATCCCACCTGATTGATACCTTAAACTCCACACTATCACTTTCTCCTCCCGCTATAATTTCCTCATAATTTACGACTTCGGTTTTCTTTTCTCTGAAACTTTCCGATTCTTCGGATCGCGTAAGAATATCTCGCCGAGCAAGATATTCTTCCTCAATCTTTTTCCGTTCGCGGAGATAAGGCTTGCCTATCTCGCTTGCGGCTACTTTCTCCGTAAAATCTTTCTCGTCCATTTCCGCAACTTCGTGAGGAGAAGGAAGGTTAAGCGTTCGCACGGCAATAACCCCGCCGTCAATTTTGTTTTTGATAACGCACGCCCGTCGTGGGAGTTCCTGAAGTGCTTGAATATACTGCTCCCACCCTATCGGCTCTTGATAAATTGAAGCAAGTGATTCTTTCGCCAAGATATTAGAGTCATCACGGGAGATTTGAAAATACGCCTGTAAGCGACAATTTGAGAGAATAGAAGCCCGTAAAGTCGTGGACAGTTGAGCGAGGTTTTGATGAACCAATAAAAGAGCGAGCCGATACTTGCGAGCTTCGGCGAGCATACCGATAAAACTTTCTGTCGCAAAGTTTTGGAATTCGTCTATGTAAAGATAAAACTTCTTGCGCTGAAGTTCCGGCGTGTCCGTTCGGGAGAACGCCGCCGCCTGTATTTTTGCGAGCAGTAAAGAACCCAAAAGGTCAGCACTTCCTTTCAATCTGCCCTTGTCCAATTTGACGAGCAAAATCTTACCTTCGTCCATAACTTCCCGCAGATTGAAAGAGCTTTTGGGCGAGGCGAGCAGTTGCCGGATACTATCGTCAAACAAAAAGGCGTTCACTTTGTTGAGGGTGGATTCCATCCACTCGTCTTGTGTCCTGCGAGGCAAGCTGTTGAACCTTTCAAAATACTGGCGGCTAACGCCGTGCTCAACTTTTCCCAAAATCTTGCGACGCGCTTCGGAGTTGGTAAGAAACAAAGGCAATTCGGCGAGCGTGAGATTGTTTTGAATAAGAGCGATTAAAGTATTTTTCAACAAGTCCTCCATTCTCGCACCCCAAGCGTCGTGCCAGATTTTCTTAAACGCCTCCGTGAGTTCCGAGGCAATGGAGGTGGCGGATTCTCCTTTAGTTATTTCAAGCGGATTGAAAGTAACAACCCGCTCCTTATTAGTCGGGTCAATAAGGACTACATGCTCTTGAAGCAGTTCGGGCGTGTCTTTATGAATAGCATACAAATATCCTTTTATATCTTCCGTGAGGTCGCCGTGAGGATCAACTACACCGAAGCCCAAGTTATTTTCTATGTCTTGCTTGATGAGCGATTCTAAAAATTTCGTTTTGCCGCTTCCCGAAGCACCGATAATATAAAAGTGTGTATCTCGTGCCTCTTGGGAAATAGCTTTAAGCTGGTGAACTTCGCGGTTCTCCGTTTCATCCTTGCCCATTGCCCAACCTAAAGCCAACTCGTCGGAGTCTGGCGAGCGGAAACGAACAAGCGGTTCTTGCGAGGATGCGTCCTCCCACATCGGAAGAACTTTTGGCCGTTCTCGGAAAAGAAGCCGCCAAAATTTTAGGAAGCGGCCGTCCATATATGCTAAGAAAGGTTAAGAAAGCCCTCGGTGTGCTTATCAACTTTGGTGAAATCAAGGTTGTGGCTATTCATCACTTCTTCCAACCCCGCTAAGACGGCTTGGTGGACAAGCGACATATACGCTCCGAACTCCTCGCGGTCGTCCATTGTCATTTGGTACGAACTTACTCTCATGGGCGTTTTCTCGCCGGTAATTTTTTCCGTTAATCTGCGTCCAATCTCTCTGCCGAACCGTTGCGATGAGCGTAATTTCTTCGGCTCGCTTCTTCCACCACGATTGAGGTTTATCATTGTGGATGTAACTCTGTTCCGTATTGCTTCGGTGAGATACCACGAAAGTTTGAGCTGTCCCGCTCGGTCTATTGCTCCAATCCAAAATTCAAAATCGGGATAGCGATTGTGGATGACGGAAATGAACTCACGGAGATTGTCCGAGTTGCCCAATCTTCCTTGTTTGCGAGCAACTATAGCGTCGGGGATATTTATCTCCTGTATCTTGCGGACGATGGTTTTCATAAGTTCCTCGCCCTGTCCGCCCATACCCAAAAGAAGTTGCGACCACTCTTGAATAGTATTATCTTCAGTAATCGTTGTTGTCCGGCTACCGCGAGCACCCGTTGCCCTAATTCCAATAAGTTTCGGTATGAGCTTGAACTTCCGCAAAACGGCGTAGCCCGCGATAACGACAATTATCCAAAAAATTATTGTTCCCATAAAATAAGATGTTATTAAACAACTGGTTAATTAAGACCGCCCGACGAAACGGCCAAGAAAACTTACAACTCTATTTTACCACTTATTCCAAAATCGTGTGAGGCGTGTCGTCTTTAGGCGACTTCCAAATCGGCTCTAAAATCTTCTTTGCCGTCGCTAGACTATATTCAGTTTCAGAAGCGAATAAAAACATCAAGCTCCCTTCTCCTCGCGGATCGCCGCCCTTTCCAGCGTTCCGTAAACTGTCGCTCCGTCGTTCCGACGGGGCGATTGTGAGGACGCGGAAACGGGCAAGGCGAAGTTTCTTTTTTAATCTTTCGTCGTCCCGCCACGACCAGTAAATTTTCAGTTTGTTTACGAAACGCTCCGCCGTCATCGTGCCTCTGTCGGCTTCCAAGAAAAAGTTGATAACATCCCCTTTATCTTCCAGCGTAAAAAATGCGTCGGGGACTAACGAGGGATTTTCGCCGTGGACATCTCGCAACATTTCCTTTAGGTCATAGCCCTGCGTGAAGCGAGTGATTTTTACTCCGTGAGTTTTGGCGGCAAGCGTAAGACAAACTCTAAATTGAGAAATCATTAAAGAGTGAGCCATCAAGGGAAGTGTTCGCTCAACTTCTTTGACGCGGCGATAAATCCCTTCACGCTCCTTCGCGTCTTTTGAGAGTAGTTCCGCACCCTTGCGTCCGAGGGCGTAAACCATGTGGGACGAGGAAAGTTTGGCGGAAGTTTGTTTTAGAGGACGGTCAAGGTAGCCGTGCTGAAAGAGAGAAGATAGCCGCCGGAGCAGATTCCTCTCTCCGCCTTGGTGCAAGGCTAAAATCTGGGGAGTGTTCATAAAGCGGAACTCTCCCACATCGCGAAGGAGCGTTATGTCGCGGGGCTGGAGCTTGAGGGGGTCGGACACCTCTAATCGTTGAAATAGTTTTAAGCGTGGTTTTGACATAGGAGCTTTATATGGTCATTATACGCCTATCCGACCCCCTCGCCGAGGCCTTCTTCTCCTGTTCTATCCTTTTTTCTTCGTAGTCATTCGAGCGATGAGCGACTGACTACCCGTGTGACTAGGTAAAGTGCCTCCATTTTTGCTAAAATAGGTGCGAGCCTCCTTTAAGAGGCACTCCAGAATCAAACTTTCAAATTACCTCCCCAAAATCTTATTAAGCTTAGCTTGCGTAGTTTTCCCCACAAAACCAGTGCCTTTGGTTAATTGCCAGGGGGACAAGATATCTTCCACGTATTTCTCTTGAAACTTTATGACGGCTCCTTGAGTTAACGGTCCGAAGTAATCGGTCTCATTACTCGGAGAGCCGGGTCCTAATTCAGCCAGTCTTGTGTCTGTATCAGCATTCAAGATGATTTGAAGGTATCTTATGTCATCTAATCTCATGCCTAGTTGAAGGGGGTTTGGGAGGTTGAAATTAAGTGGTACTTTTATTTCAGACAATGGCAGAGTAGAGCTAGTAGAGGTAGAAGCAGTTGGTGTGGTGGTGGCCACTGGGATTGTCTTGTCCGCCTCTATCATCACCGTGCGAATATCTGAACCACCGTCATTGAAGCAAGCCAGAGTGTAGGGAGTGGATGTCGGTGTCACAATCTTAGAGCTGGTGCCAAAGGTGGTACCTGACCAGCCCCAGGAAGTCCAACAGCTTGAGGCGTTCTCGATTGACCAGGTGTGAGTCGAGGATTGTCCTGGGGTGAGGGAGGCAATATCCGCAGATAGAGCAACAACCAGAGCAGGCACATAGCGCAGCGCTCCGCCGGCGGCAGCCAGCGTATAATCCACTACGACGTAGAGCTGGGTGGCATATCCGGTAGTCACATTATGCACCAAATAATTACTAACAAAGAAATTATGATTTTTCTCTACCTCCAAATCATAGGTATTAACTTTATCTCTAACATATTTTATTTGCGCAACTTCAATCTCTTGACCTCTAGAATTCAGAAGAAATTCACCGACTTTGATATCTTCTGCCGACTTCCACTTTCCGTCTGACCAGATAATGTGATTCAACGAAGTTTGTAACGTGCCATTAAAGACAAGATAATCGTCGTGTGGACCGCCCCATAGTCCAACTATCATATCTTTTTCTGCTTTTCCAGCATCTAAATTAAAAGAAATAATTTCATCGCCAACGCGAATATCCTCAATATTTTTTTGACTCCCATCGGCCATTAGAATTGGTTGACCTTTGAGTATACTTGGCGAGGCGGGAGGAGCGTATGCCAGAGAAATACCCGCCTCAAGCGCGTCAATTTCATCCCAAGTCCAAGCTGAACCTGTTTGCGGATTGGTTGTCCAAGTATTGGATTTATCTGCCCAACTAGTCGTAAGAGCATACGCGTTTGTATCATAGGTTGTGTCATTGGTTCTTATGGAAATTTTACCGCTAGAAACAGAACCAACGCCATCCTTTAAGCGCGCGTAAACAGTAACTGAATTAATTACTCCTGAACCGGTATGAGTCGGCAGAGCATAAAGATCTCTGTACCAACCATTAGACCCACCAGCATTAACATAAGTTGTGTTATCATCTGTGGTTTCTTCGTCAACCTTGTCGTAGTGAAAAGTTGAGGCGGGGAATTGAGTGGTAATAGCCGTTTCACTGCCCGCGCCGTTCGGCCTTAAAGTTTCGGTGTCAGCCCAAGCGTGTTGCGACAACAGCAAAAATAACCCGCCTAGAAACAAGGCAAGCGTAAAAATGGACAATATTCTTACCCTATGACCCCTAAAGAAGTATGCGAAATTTTGTACCCTGGCCATGAGTAAGCTTATTTTATCATAAAATAGATGCTACACTTGCCTGATATTTCTGGCTGGCTTGGCTCCAAGCGAATAGTCATGCTAGCATTAGCTTATGGAGTCTGTTATCGTCAAAAAACCGTGGGGATCATTTATCCGTTTTACAAACAATGAACCGTCCACTGTTAAGCTTTTATATATAAATAAAGGGGAGGAATTTAGCTTACAATATCACAATCATCGCACGGAGTTTTGGAAAATTCTCAAAGGACATCCGGAAATAATCATTGGCGATAAAACAGAACACCCAAAAGAAGGTGACGAATTTATCATAGAACCGCAGGTGAAACATCGCATTGGCGCTCCTGTCGATGATGTAGTCGTTCTGGAAATATCAATGGGGCAATTTGATGAGGAGGATCTCGTACGGATAGAGGATAAATACAACAGGGCCTGAATTATGTATAGTACTTATGCGACCTTGCCGAAGTAACTCAGTTGGTAGAGTAACCCCTTCGTAAGGGGTAAGTCGCGAGTTCGAATCTCGCCTTCGGCTCATGTCTAGTCCAGAAGAAATAAAGAAAAAAATTGAGGAACTCGAAGCCACTATGGCCTCGGCAGAATTTTGGGCGGATAAAGATAGAGCCCAGAGAACTTTGCGCGAACATGAAGTGCTGAAAAATGAACTCGCAGGAGTAGGAAAATATGACGCGGGCGGGGCTGTCATGACTATCTTTTCCGGCGCGGGGGGAGATGATGCCGAAGATTTCTCGCGTATCATTTTAGCAATGTATCTAAAATTTTTCGATAACAGAAAGTGGAGTTATTCGATAATTCATAAAAATGAAAATGACCATGGCGGGTATAGGAACATTACTCTGGAGATAAATGGTAAAAATATTTATGGCACACTGAAAAACGAATCCGGCGTCCATCGCCTAGTGCGCATATCACCCTTTAATGCCAAAGCGCTTCGACATACCTCTTTCTCGATGGTGGAAGTTATCCCAAAATTTGAAAAACTGGGCGAGATAAAAATACCGCCGGATGACATCAAAGTCGAATATTCAAAGTCGTCGGGTCCGGGTGGGCAGAATGTCAACAAACGCGAAACGGCAGTACGCAAGCTCTATAAGCTGCTTGAAGATGAGCGCAAGGCTAAAGAAAGGGGTATGTATGTTTCCAAAACTACTCAAATAGAGTGGGGTAATCAAATCCGCTCCTATGTACTCCATCCTTACAAGATGGTTAAGGACCATCGTACGAATGTCGAGGTTTGCGACATTGAAAAAGTACTTAACGGCGACATTGACAAGTTTATTGAAGCGGAGCGATTGCTTTAGATTATAGTTTATATATAATTCAGAAAGACAGGCAAAATTTCCTTTTTGAGAAAGGATAACCATGAATGTTGCCATCGAGAAGTTCGTTCCGCTCGTAGATTTGGGCGTAATCACGGTGCCGGAAGACCATCGACTGGCAACGTTCGGTAGGGAGAACCGAGGACAATTCTTTCACTACGAGGAGGCCATCAACGACAAGAACTTCTCGAACCCAACCCACGTTCTGAAGTCCGGCGACAAGCTTGGAGTCCATGCGTTCAGGCAGGTAGTTCCCAGCGCGACCACTTCTGAAGAACGTCTGGAATTCTGCCGGAAGCAGAAAGGAAACGTGTTTGTGGGAGCTCAAGGAGCCTCCCTTGTGTTCAAGCAGAAGCGTAATCAGTTGCCGAGGGGTCTGTGGTACGGTTCTCTCGACCAAAGGGAGCGCCTCTGGAGAGATACTCGCGGCTGTTACGGGGTGCCGAACCTCATCGTCCTCCGGAGTGGCGATTTCGACTTCGACCTTGGATGCTTCGAGCATCCGCTGGACGATGGTTACGCCTTCTTGCTCTTCCGCGATCTGGCTGGTTAAGAGCCAGCCTCTGGCGCCCACGACCTTTCGGTCGGGGCGCCTTTTCTTATACAGATTGACTGATATGGAATTTCTTGTTAATCTGCTCAAATGCTTAAAATCAGATTACAGAGGATAGGGCGAACACATGAGCCGAGTTTCCGACTTGTTTTGACCGAATCAAAGAACAGTACTAAGAGTGGTCGCTTCAAGGAAATTCTTGGCTCTTATGACCCTCGCAAGTCAAATGACTCTCTCAACATTGAGCGTATCAAATACTGGCTTTCCCAAGGCGCGAGTCCTACTCCAACCATCCACAACCTCCTGGTAAAACACAGAATTATAAATGCTAAGAAGATTAATGTTTCCCGCCCGCTAACGCCTGAGCCTGCCCGACATTTGCCTGAGGCAAAGCCGATGGCAGGTGGGCGTAGCGATGGCGGGCAGGCGGCCAAGTCTGAAGTAGAGAAGACTAGTGATACAATAGAACCGGTGGTCGAAAAAGAGGCCGTCTGATTATTCCTTAACCCTTCGATTGCACTCAGGGTTATCCTGAGCCTGTCGAAGGATAACGAAAATACCATGATTGATGACGTACAATTTCTTGAATATGTTGTGAAGGCATTAGTGAGTTACCCGGATGATATTAAGATTAAGAGGACTGTTGACGAAATGGGTGTGCTGATGAGTCTAGATGTTCATCCGGACGATATGGGTAAAGTGATAGGTCGATCCGGCAATACTGCCAAAGCCATCAGGATTCTTCTGCGCGTGGTAGGTATGAAGAATAATGCCCGTATAAACCTCAAGATTAATGAGCCCGCTGGAGCAAATGCACAATCGTGGCAAGAGAGGCGGGGGCCTATTGTTCCTAATACTTCCAAAACTCTCGATGAAGCGATGGAAGATTTGAATTTAGAATAGTGTATTTTCACATTATCACCCTCTTCCCCAAAGCATTCGGCTCTTATCTGGGCGAGTCTATTTTGAAGCGCGCCATAGAAGACAAAAAGATCAAAGTTGCCTTCTATAATCCGCGCGATTTTGTCAAAGATAAATGGAGAAGAATCGACCGTCCTCCATACGCGGGTGGCCCGGGAATGGTCATTCAAGCCGAGCCGGTAGTGAAGGCTATTACAGCCGCTACCATTAAAGCTCGGGGAAAATATAAAATAATATTTTTGAGTCCAAGTGGGGAGCAGTTTAGCAACTCTTACGCGGCTAAAGTAGCCAAGAAATACAAGCACGTAATTATCATCTGCGGTCGCTATGAGGGTATTGATGCTCGAGTGAAGAAAATTTTCAAAATGGATGAAATATCGGTCGGACCATTTGTCTTAACCGGAGGAGAATTACCAGCCATGATTATCATAGACGTAATGGCTCGGCAGGTCCCGGGCGTGCTTGGTAATTTTGATTCTCTCGAAGAGCACAGGGTATCAACGTCTGACGTCTACACCCGACCAGAAATATTTGTGTATAAAGGTAAAACATATCGTGTGCCCAAAATTCTCCTCTCCGGTCACCGCGCCAAAATAGAGGAGTGGAAGAAGAATAGGTAAAGCTGGCAGGAGTCAGGGCTTTGTGGTAGGTTAAAAAGAGAAACGTTCGAAGTGAACCCAGCTCAATATAGGAGGGATGGACCATGACCATGGTGCGACCCGTACTGCGTGACGACCCGTTTGCTGGCGTTGGATGGAGTACCTCCTTGGCGCTCCTTGCTCTGAAGAAACTCCAGGTCGGCGTGGCGCTGAGTGGGGAAGAGTGCGAAAGCATTAGAAATACAAGGATGTTCGCTGGTCAGTTGTTGTTGCAGCACTCTGATGTTTTTTCGGCAGAGGGTCGACGCGCTGATCTCTTTAGGGCGAAGGCTCCGCAAAGCCTTACACTGGAGAGGCTCGAGCAACTCGAAAAAGATATCTCCGATGTGTCTCGTGCACTCGACTGCTCTGTCACATTTGATGGGGTATGGACTGTCCTGCTTAAGCGCGCGCAGGAGACAGTGCTCAGCGTGCTCGAGGTAGTCAACGTCTGCCGGAGCTAGTTGGCCATACGGTCCGTGCCTGGAACCTGTCACTTGTCGGAGTGATAGGTTCCGGGTCGGGCTGTTTTCTTATGTCCAACACCAAGTGTTAACTAAAAACGTCACTTGGACACTCCGTGTCCAAGTGACGCAATTCGAGAGTCCCGAATGTGCTGAACTAGTACAAACACTGCATAAGTTCAGATACATATGGCACTCCTCGTAATCGAGGAAAATGCGCCAATTCAACAAATTCAAGGGTACAAAAGGATTTATAAGTATGTGGGAGA
>Ga0076092_104_pt1 | contig 40990 bp, 51 predicted proteins | sample RifGroC1_FD_68121 | JGI IMG/M metagenome (GOLD analysis project Ga0076092, IMG submission 68121) | Parcubacteria bacterium GW2011_GWC1_43_30 | reverse complement strand
AGCGAATGAGCCGACTATGACTGCCGCAAGAATTGTGAAAATAATTTTTTTCATATTTATTAAGTTAGCCAAACACTAAAACTTTGTCCGACTTCTCAACCATTTTTAATAAATCGGACATTGTAGAAACGGGACAAACCTTGCTTTCTTCTTTGCCGCGAACTTTAAGACAAGAGCCGCAAGCATAGATTTCACCCTTTAATTCTTTGAATTCCGCCACTTTTACCGAAACATCAAAATCTTTGCTGTCTGGAATAGTGTCTAATTCCGAACCCTCACTCATCAGAAAAATCTCCACTTGATGATTGGCTTTAAGCGCGGTAATTCCGAGGCGGAATGTATTCCATGCGTGCTCCGGTTTGTTGGATTGTAAGATAATGCCGAGCTTCATAAGTGTATTTTACTATTCTAAATCGCTCTTGCCAATATTGCATTTTGAGCAAAGCGTTTGTAAGTTTTCTAAAATTGTTTCTCCGCCATTTGCCCACGCTTTTATATGGTCAACGTGGAGAATAATACTTGGGTCTGTTGCAGGCGACCGCCCACAATTTTTACATTTAAAATTGTCCCGTTTCATAACGATAAAACGCAATTGCAGATTTATATCTCTTTTTGTTTTATGTTGAGTACTTGGATCAAGTTCTAAAGTTTTTATTTTCTCTAATGAAGTGTTTTCTTCATTATTAACATAGGCGACAAATTTTTCTAGTGCCTTTTGCCAAGTAGAAAAATGGCGCTCATACGGACGAGGACCATATTTTGAAAGGGGTTTTTGCATTTCTTTATACGTTGGCTGTTTACCGAGTTTGATCCAAACTTCTTCCAAATTTTGAAATAAGTCCTCCTCTGATATGTCATAATTCTTGTTTACTTGTAAACCCGTCATTCCAAGAGCATTGTTCCACCCGCCGAATCTTTTACTAAAGATATAGCTATTAAATTTACCTTGTTGATCATATTCGGTGTGAGTTACAGAATCTTTCTGTAATTTATTAGCAACTTGGCGCAAATCATTAATCAGCTCATCGTCGGTGATATTTCGATAATCTTTTGGAGTGCCTCTGTTGTATTTTTTCAATTCAAATTTCATAAAATTATTTAAGTAAATCTTCCATAGAAACGCCGAGTGCCTTGGCGATTTTGGCAATCATTTGAACGCCCGGCTTTGTTACAAAATCGCCCTCAATCTTCGCGAGTGTAGAGTATTTAAGCTCGGCTTTACGCGCCAAGTCATCTTGGCTTAATCCTTGCTTGGTTCTTAGTCTTTTGATGTTTTCACCAATAGTTGCCATAGTATCCAAATTTTGATAGTATAAAAATATGTTATACTTTTATTGTAAGATTATGATAACAAATTTTTTGATTTTATTCAAGAAAAGCCCGCTTTTGGCCTTCATAAAGTTAGAGCCGACATTTTTGACAGGTTCTTTGGCAGTTTGCCTTTCCGCTCCAGTTCCCGCCTTCACTCAAGAGTTTCGGTCGGGCAGGCAAGGCGAGGCGGGCGGAAGGGGGGTGTGGGGGGAATTCCGCCCGCCGAGCCCAGCCAGTTCCGTTCGGATATTTTCAAACAGACACCGCCAGTTAGGAAATGATACAATACAGCAATGATAAAAAGCGTTAAAGTATTTTCTGTTGTACTAATAATTATTGCCACACTGTGGCTGGTATCGGGTGTTTGGATATTGTTTAGCTCTGAAATCGGTAGAGCTTTATTCATTGAAATATTCTTGCCGATATTGGGGCTATGGTTAGTCTTTGGATTATTGTTTATGCAATATCAATTAGATCTTGGAAATTTTTCTGGCTTTGGTCTATCATCTTAGTGATTATTTGGACTGGACTTTGGCTTTTACTTGACTAACTACCCATATCAAAGCCACGTCAAACCTGCTTGCCGCAAGCAGGAAAAACTTGCGGATTTGATGGCCTCACCATCCTGAACGAAGTTGAAAGAAAATCGTTCTTTCCGCTCTAGTGCGCGGTGAATGTGCTTACAACGAACATTAAAACCATACCGACTAAAAACCATAGCAGATGTCTCCAGTAAAGATTCTCGTGTCTCGAAGATCTGACCGAGTGAGGAATAAGGTCGTGGAAAACGACGACTAGAAACGCACCGGAGGCAAGACCCAAGAGAGGAACTTCAAGCGTCTCAAAACTTTCCAACAAAAAGAATCCGCCCAAGGCACCCAGAAGGACTGTAGCGGAAATCGCGAAATTCAAGATGAGGGCAGACTTCGTTGAGTAGCCGGCCTGCCGGAGGACAAAAAACTCTGATATCTCTTGCACCAGTTCGTGAACAAAAATACTTAAAGCAGTAAGCATTCCGAGCGAAGAACTCACAGCGAAAGAGGTGGCTAAGAGAATGCCGTCTCCCAGATTGTGGAGGGCATCGCTGGCCATAATTCGCCGAGCATCAAGTCTTGAGTGGGGATGCGTCTCGGATGCTTCGTCATGGTGATGGTGCGAGGAGGGTAGAAATTTAAACAAGAGCCAAACTGTAAGTAAGCCGATAACTATCCAGACCAATCCAGAGCCGAGGGTAGCCGAGTGTTCCACTACCTCTATCCCCAATTGGTAGGCAATGACTATAAAAACTCCCGCGGAAAAACTAACCAGGAGATTCAGGTTACGCTCAATCGCTCGCCCTGCCCTTCGCCAGACGGAGAAAACCCCGACAAGAGAAGCGAGCATGATGAGGACCGAATACAAAAGTATTTCAATCATTCTGGAATATCCACGTGGAGGTTATGATACCCAGTAGTGAATTTTGACATTATATATAATTTAGCGACTTTGTCGCTATGTCAAAATCTACTACTGGGTGATATAATTTTAGCATCCATGCCACAACCTTCCTTTAAAATAGAGTGGGATGCTCATGAGTATGAACACAAAGAGAGAAGTCCGGACTGGTTCTGGGCGGTAGGCATTATCTCTGTCTCCGTGGCTATTGCCTCTGTCATCTTCGGCAATATTATTTTTGGTATCTTAGTTCTTATTAGCACCTTCGCACTTGCCCTTTTTATCAACCGTCCGCCAAGTACTCTCCGCGTAGCCGTAGATGAGAAGGGTATAACTCGGGGTAAAGTTCGTTATCCATATCAGACCCTCCAGTCTTTCTGGATAGATACAGAACATCCGCACAAAAAAATTATCCTGCGATCCGAGAAACTCTTTATGCCTCTTATCATTGTGCCGCTCGGCAATGAGGTCGACACAGAACAACTGCATGAAAACCTTTCCAACTTCTTGCCAGAAGAATTCCATTCCCTACCATTAATCGAGCGAATTCTAGAATACTTGGGATTTTAAAAAACGATAATTTTTTAACCTGAGCTTGTCGCCCTTCAAATCCTTCAGGGCGACCCTGAGTGCATCGAATGGGTCGAAGGTTGACTTTGACTTATAAGCTTCTTGCTGTTAGCTTTTAGTTGTTAGTTTTCTCCCCGTCGTTCAACGGATAGGACATGAGATTGCGGATCTCAAAATTTAGGTTCGATTCCTAACGGGGGGACAATTATTGAAGTTTCTTAATCAACTTCGAAAGGCGGGACTTTTTGCGAGCGGCGGTGTTTTTCTTGAGAGTCTTACCTTTAACCGCTTTGTCAAGCGCGCTCTGAACTTCGCGCATCATTGCCTCGGCCTCTTTTTTCTTACCGGAGGCGATGAGTTTCTTGAGAGATTTGACGGCACGAGAAACCTTATCCTTGCGACGCCAGTAGATAGTAGACGGTAAACAGTACACAGTCAAGTTTTCTCTCCCGCCCCTATCTACTACCTACTATTTACTATCTACTGTATTATTTCTTCATGATCGCCTGCCTCTCGGGAACAGTTCGGCACAAAGGTCTAAACGCCTTAGTTGTGGATGTCTCCGGTGTTGGCTATAAAGTTTTAGTCACCACCGAGACGGCGCTTGAAGTCGCGCCGAGCTCTCCTATTTTTCTCTGGACACATCTCGTAGTCAGAGAGACTTCTCTTGAACTCTTCGGCTTTCTGGACAAAGAAACACTTGATACATTCGAGCTCCTTATTACCATCTCCGGCATCGGGCCGAAAAGCGCTCTTAGCATTTTAAATGTCGCCACTCCCTCGATGCTCCGGCAAGCGGTGGCTAGCGGGGATACAACATACCTAACACGAGTCTCCGGCATCGGCAAGAAGAACGCCGAGAAAATTGTACTTGAACTCAAAGATAAACTTAAAATTACCAAAGAAGATGCTTCGACAAGCTCAGCACAAGTAAGAGCCGAGGGCGACGCGCTGGAAGCGCTCGTCTCGCTTGGTTACAACGAGCGTGATGCCCGCGAAGCTCTAAAACGAGTGCCAAAGGAGACAGAGGGGGCAAGCGAGCGCGTCAAAGCCGCTCTGAAACTCTTATCGCGACATGCCTGAACTGCCGGAAGTCCAGACCACTGTTGATGGCCTTAACAGGACGGTTAGGGGTAGAAAAATTGTTGGGGTTTCGACAAGCTACAATAGCTCATTTTATAAAGGCAAAGAAGAAATCAAGAATCCTGAATTTTTTAAGAAATTTAAGAAGAAAGTTATTGGCCAGAAGATATTGAAGGCTCAAAGAAGAGCTAAGAATGTTTTAATCCATCTCTCAAATCGCGAGACAATCCTGGTCCATATGAAAATGACAGGCCACTTCGTTTATGATCGCCCGGAAACTCGATTCATCCGGCTTGATTTCAAGCTCGATAACGGTAAGCATTTAGTACTCTCCGATATGCGTAAATTTGCCAAAGTGACATTGGTAAAAACTTCCGAACTGGAAAAGTCTCTGCACCTCAAGTACCTTGGACCGGAGCCGCTGGGAAATAATTTCCAATTTACAATTTTTAATTCACAAATACAGAAGAAACCGAGGGGCAAAATCAAGCAAGTTTTAATGGACCAGAGTCTAATCGCCGGTATCGGTAATATTTATTCCGACGAGATTCTCTGGCGCGCCGGAGTTCACCCTCTCTCGCGCCCAGACCAAATACCGGAGCAAAATCTTCGAGCCATGTTTAAGGCCATTAAAGAAACTTTGAGAAAAGGCATTGACTTCGGCGGAGATTCCATGTCCGACTACCGAAACATCAGGGGAGAAAAAGGTAACTTCCAAAATCACCATCATGCCTATCGGCAGATAAGCCGCGCTTGCATTAAGAAAGGATGCAGGGGTGTTATCAAGCGTATCATTGTCGGAACGCGCAGCGCCCACTTCTGTTCCATTCATCAAAAGTTGTTTACCTAAAGATATCCACAGGGTAGTTTGCTATGCCAAACCTATACCCTATAATTAGTGAGGAGATTGCGTTTATAAACTATAACAAATTTAAATGACATTCACTAAGTTTCTACCAATCCCGGTTATTATTGGACTTCTAGCTGGGTTCTCCTTGTTTGTTGCAAACTGGCTAAGTATCCCAGTTTGGGCGATATTTATAAGCTGGGCGCTCTACTTCATAGCCGGTGCTAAACCATCCCGGCTTCCTAAAGAAATTATCGGACTTACCGGAGGTATCGCCTTCGGGTATATCACTCTTTGGGCCATGCCCTATTTCACGGACGTTTTTGGGGCAACCTTTGGACTGCCGGCAACGGTCTTTGTCGTATGTTTTATCATAGTGTTGCTTGAACTCACTGATTGGTTTGAATTGGCTCCCGCCTATTTCTTTTCCTTTGCCGGATACTTTGCTTATGTGTTCGGAGGTTTCGGAGGTGCGGGGATAACCACGCCGGAAAACTCGCTCTGGCCCTTCTGGCTAGCCACTATGATAGGACTTGCATTCGGTTATGTCAGCGCCTATTTGCGAAAAGCCATTCTGGAAAAAGAGGGGGTCTTCGGTTCCGCCCAGGAAACTGTCTTCGACAAGGAAGTAAAATAAGTAATCGGCGACTCTACGGAGTCGCCGCTGGCAGATAAATATAAAATTCCGTCCCCTCGCCCTCTTTCGAACTGAAAACTACGCGCCCCTTGTGTCTTTCAATGATGTTTTTGCTTAGATAAAGACCTAATCCGGAACCTCTGGTTTGTTGAGCTGGCGCATTTTTGGCGCGATAAAACTTGGTAAAAATAAATTTTTGATCCTCCTTGGATATGCCTATGCCAGAATCTCTAACTCTGATAACAATATTGCCTTCTGCCGCGTCTAAAGAAACACCCACTATGCCCTTGGGCAATGAATAGCGTAGGGCATTATCAATAACATTTCGAATCGCCTGGGAAATGGCGACAGAGTCGACATTTACCTGCGGCGGCGGAGCCGACGGCTCAATGAAAGATAATGTGACATTGTATTCTTTGCTTGGCATCTCTAAATCCGCGATAATTTTCTTGAGAATAGGTAAAATATCTTGCTTTTTAAAATCGTAAAGAAGCCCTTCTTCTTCCGCTTTGGTAATAGTCAGAAGGTCATTTAATAAATCATTCAGGCCTGTGGCAACCATGGAAGTCTTTTGAACCAATTCCTGCTGGGCCGGATTCAGGGCTCCCTTCTCCCCTTTCTCCAAAATATCAAGCGCCCACCTCAAACCGGAGATAGGGGTACGCAACTGATGCGAGGCGGTAACCAAAAATTTGGATTTAAGCATTTCTATTTCCTTTTCCTTGGTTATATCCCGAAGAGTATGCATAAAACCGATCTTTTCATGCCCCACGCCATAAACTGGCACCGAAGAGACCTCAAGTATGATACGCTCGGATCCTTCGGTAGCATATTCGGTTTTGTCATTGTCGCCAAGCAACAAATTGCCTATGTTATATATATTCTTCAAGAAAATATTTTCTTCGGAAACTTCCCGCGTTATGATTCGCCCAATAACGTCTTCCGTTCGAACCAGCAATAATTCCTCGGCCTTAGGATTCAAAAGAAGAATCTTGCTATCGTTGCCATATAAAATGATGCCTTCATTTAAGCTATTGATTATGTTTGCCGTTTTTTGCTTCTCCGAAACTAGAGATTCAAAGAAATTAATATTAAGAAGCGAGACTCCTAAAAATCGCGCAGCCATATCCAAAATCGCGATCTCCTCCCGCGAAAATACATGCGGTTTCTCGTAAAGCGCAACCATAACCCCCATCGCTTCGTCTCGAACCACAAGCGGTAATGCAATCATGGCGGACCGCTTTTCTATGGAAAGCATGATTCGCGAGGGCTTCATGAATCGCTCATCAACAAAAACTTTTGACGAAGTCTTTATCTCTTTGTCTTGGAACGCCAATCCCGATAAGGTTCCAGGACCGGGTTGTTGGAGGTGAGTTTTCAGATAATCGTTCATCGGCTTTGAGACCCCCAATGAGGTTATGAGCCTCAAAACACCGCTCGATTCTTCTTTTTGAAATAGCACCAACCCCTTGATGTCAAACCGCTTTTCCAGATATTCGTTAAAAACCTTAAGGGGCTCATCAATTGATTTATTAACGCTTAAGCTGAGCGATTGGGTGGTTTTTTGGAGCTCGGAAAGCCGTTCAACCTGATCAAGAAGATTTTTCTCGGAGCGCACGATGGTTTCATAGTTCTTGATATTTTCAATCGTGACGGCCACCTGATCAGCGGTAATTTCTATAAATTGCAATTCGCCCGCGAGAAATGAGGTTTTTTGTTTTTTGTAAAACACCTCAAACGCCCCTACGATATTCTTACCAATGAACATGGGAGCCGCGACTGATGCGCTAAACCCTTCATCTCGATCGATGGCGCTCCACCGCGGGATATTAAGCGAATTTTTCTTACCGGAAGCAACGTAGCGCGTTTTTCTCTCAACCATGACCTTCCCCACAATTCCTTGGCCAATCTTCACCCTGTCGGTTTTATTAAAGTAGCGAACATACAGACTATCGAGTCCGGCGGATGCTTCGATTTTCATAAATTGAGTTTTTTCCTCAACCGTCCATATCGCTACTGCGTTAGCGCCCAGCTCCTTCAGTAGCTCTTTTAAAAGAGACTGCAAAACCTCCTCAATATCTCGGGAGGCAAGATTAAAAGATCTGGATAAATTATTTACCAGCCGCAACCAATTCGATGCGGCTTGTATCTTGTGCTGACGAACCATTGTTTTCTATTATAATTCGTTTTTGTTATTATAAGAAGTATTATATCTAGAATGGCCTATGAAAGAAACTATTAAGCTCGGTTTTATCTCGGGGCTCTCCGGAGTATATGGATGGTCGGCGCAAGACCAGTTGCGTGGCGTAACGTTAGCTGTAGAAGAGATTAATGGCCAGGGAGGAATTTCCGGAAAGAAAGTAGAAATTGTCACGCGAGACGATACGAGCGACCCTAAAAAAGCCGCCGAGGGAACGCGAGATCTCATCGAGAAGGAAAAAATTGATTTTTTGGTTGGGGGACTTTCGGCCGGAACTCAACTTTTTATTAATGAGGAAACAAAAAAAGCTGGAATTCTTTTTGTGAGCATCGGCCAGTCAAACGAGATTACCACGGCTTCCAATCTCGGACCCTATACCTTCCACGAAGCGCTCACTCCCCACATGACGGTCCAGGGAATGGGTAGGTGGGTTTTTGAAAATCTCGGAAAGAAAGTATTTATTTTAATGTCTGATTACGAATGGGGACAGCATGTCTTAAGAGCGTATGAACTTCTCGCCAAAGAGATGAATGCCCAAATCATCGGAGTGGCAAAAATACCATTTCCAGCCAAAGCTTCGGATGATTTTTCTAAACATTTCCCGGCAATTTTAAAAGCCAAGCCCGAGGTACTCATCGGAGCAAATTTTGGCGCGGACCAGCTTAAATTTATTGAGGATGTAAACACCGCTGGGCTTCAAAGAAAAATGAGTATTGTAAACACCCTTTCCGAGCTTCCTGTGATGGAACGTATACCACCAGAGAAAGCCACGGGGCTGTACTGGGGAGCACATTTCTACTGGGGGCTCAAGGATATGCTTCCTGAAGCAAAAACTTTTGTTTCGCTTTATAGTCAACATTTTGACGGAGTCCCCTCTGGATATGCCGCCTATGGATACAGCGGAGCCATGGAACTCATGCTCGCCGCTCAAAAAGTAAACCGCTATCCAATCGACCCCAAGGCCATCGCAGAGGAACTAGAGGGACACGCCTATACTCATTGCAAAGACAGGCAATGGTGGCGACCATGCGATCACCAATCGCTGCAAGATTATTATATTCTGAAACTTAAGGGAGCCGAGGACAGAAAACATCCACATGATATATCCGAGATTATCGGTGTAACCTCATGGGACCTCGACATGGAAAGATCCTGTGAAGAAACCGGTAATGGTGCGTATCTCTGGGGACACGCTAAGCAATAAAGTGCTATCATAGATTCGACAAGCTCACTATAAATAAATATGCTTAATCCGTTTCCAGAACTCCTAATGTACTCGTTCGTCGGCCCCTTCATCTTGCGCGTACTTTTAGGTTTCATCTTTATCGATCTTGGGTTTTTAAAATTCCGGAGCGAGAAAGATAGATGGACTGCTTCTTTTGAAACTCTTGGTCTCCGCCCGGCAGATTTATTTGTACCGCTCTATGCTCTGCTCCAAATAACAGGCGGGATGTTTCTGTTGGTTGGTCTCTGGACGCAAGTGGCGGCTTTGGCCTTTGTAATCTTTTCCGGTATCGAGCTCTATGTCGAATGGCAAGCACGCGAAATTCTCAAGCGCGATATGGTTTTTTATCTTCTCATTTTCGCCATCTCTCTGTCCCTTTTACTGACCGGCGCCGGCGCCTACGCCATAGACATCCCGCTCTAAGAGTTGTAATCTTCTCAGTAAGGCCCCGCCACGGCGGGGCAAGTTGCGCCCATAGCTCAATTGGTAGAGCAATTCCCTTTTAAGGAAGAGGTTGTTGGTTCGATTCCAACTGGGCGCACACTTCGACTCGCTTTTTCAAAGCTCGCTCAGTGTAAACACTAGGTAGTTACAGTTTGACGGAACAACATTAAAAAATTATGCAAGCGAGGAGAAGTACCCTGAGCGTAACGTAGTGAAGTCGAAGGGCTTTATCCTGAGCTATGTCGAAGGAGTATAATTTACTTATGCTTTGGTACGTCTATATTGCAGAGTCAAGATTTAAACACTTCTATACAGGAATTACTAATAATCCAGAACTAAGAATTATCAAGCACAATTCAGGAAAGGGATCTCAGATGGCCACTCAGCAAGGACCTTTTGTATTGGCTTATGTTTCGAAAGAATTTCCAGATAAATCTTCAGCCAGAAAGAGAGAGGCTCAAATCAAGAAATGGACTAAAGCAAAGAAAGAAAAGTTAATTAAAGGAGAGTGGAAGTGAGATTTATTCCAGAAGCACCAAACAGAAAAGCGTGCTATATTGATGGGGAGAAAAGTTTTTAATCATATATGTTTGATAGTTTTCAATATACATACCTTCTCGGTGATTTATTCTTCTTACTGATTTGGATAATTCTTTTTATATTCCGCCGCGATTTACGCAAAGAAATTTTCATAATGTCTCTTGTTGTCGCCCCCATGGGGCCGATGTCAGAATTTTTTTATTTGCGTGATTACTGGCATCCTGAACTTTTTACTGGTTGGGCAATCGGCATAGAAGATTTACTTTTCGGTTTTGCTATCGGTGGCATCGCGGCGGTTATATATGAAGAACTTTTTGGGAAAAAGCATGCAAGGAGACATTTACCAGCGCACCCAAAATGGATGCTTGCAGTTGCCCTTTTTGGAATAACTTGGATGCTCGTTGGTAACATAGTTTTAGGTTTCAATTCCATTTATGTTTCCATTTTGAGTTTTTTGATTATTGGTGCCTCTATACTTTTTTTCCGCCACGATCTTTTGAAGGACGCGTTACTTAGTGGGTTGCTTGTTGGAATCCTCATGTTTATTTTTTATTTTATCTTTGGCCTCATCTTTGACGGCGTCATTCAGAAGTGGTGGATGCTCAAGAACATTTCTGGTATCCTCGTATTTAGCGCGCCACTTGAAGAACTGATGTGGGGCTTTGGCTGGGGCTTTGTCGCTGGCCCTGCATACGAATTTATCAATGGATTAAGATTCAAGAAATCTTAATTTTAGTTACCGCACTTCAAAGCATACGATGGCAAAAATACTTGACGGGAAAAAATTGAATGAGAGGTTGGCTGTAAAGCTCGCCAAGAAAATCAAGAGGCTCAAAACTAAACCGAAGCTGGTTATCATCCAGATCGGTGACCTTGCAGAATCAAACACTTATATCAAAAATAAAAAGGCTTTTGCTGAAAAAATTAGCGTGGTATCAAAGCATAAAAGATATCCAAACAGCGTTAAAGAATCACGAGCAATTTCTGACATTAGAAAATACAACCGAGACCCCTCTATTCACGGCATCATGGTGCAACTACCCGCACCCAAAAATTTTGATATAGAAAGAGTGCTTGAATCTATTGACCCAAGAAAAGACGTGGATGGTCTAACTTCCATAAACACTAAACATTTATTTGACAATAGTGAGGCATTTATCCCCGCTACCGCCAAAGGTGTCATTGCCCTTCTCCAAGATTACAAAATAAATCTTATCGGGGCCAGAGTGGTTATAGTGGGAGAGTCTACATTAGTAGGCAGACCGACGATGCTCGCCTTATTAAACAGAGGCGTTACAGTTACAATGTGTCACAAAAATACCAAAAACTTGGAGGAAGAAACCAGGCGCGCTGATATATTGATAACAGCTGTCGGATGCCCGAAATTAATTACCAGAAAACATGTCTCCAGAAATCAGGTAGTGGTAGATATAGGCATTATTGTAACCAAAAATAAAAAAATCATGGGTGATGTAGACTTCGAGCGTGTTAAAAACATTGTGAGAGCGATTACACCAGTCCCGGGCGGCGTCGGACCAATGACCGTTGCCTCTCTTTTCCAAAATCTACTTAAGGCGTATTCCCTACAAACTGAGAAGTAACTTTTCAACAAGCGTTTCAATTTCCGCCTCCCCTCTGCGGGCAAGATGGTAGCCGATGACCAAATCTTCTGAAAGCTTTTCAAGCTCGCCGGACTTAAAATTTTTGAGGAAGCTCTTGGCCTTGTTGTATGGAAAGGCTTTCATATCTGTCTCCCCTACATCTTTCGTCCTAGACGCTATGAGCATAGACTTCACCTGCCAAACTATCTTAAAGAAAATCTCTTCAGCCGAGAGTCCAGCCGAAAGCGCCTTCTGGTAGAGAATCCAAGATTCCTTTCTCTTCCGGGCGCCTAGAGCGTCGGTCAGAGCGAAAATATTAAACTCTCGACCTTTTTTGTCGAAAAGAGGCTGGTTATTTTCTGCCTCGACAGCACCGAGACTAACATCAACCACGGTACCGAAGATATCTTTGTGGTAAAACTCGTCTGTCATATATGGCGCATCTCTCCCCAATTATCACCAGCGCTGACTTCGGCTATGATGGGCACACTAAAAGTTTTATCTTCAGGCAAAACTGTCTCCATCAATTGTTTGAAGAGTTTGACAGCTTCATTTACTAAAGAATCTTTCACCTCATAAACCAGCTCGTCATGCACTTGGAGAATGAGACGAATATCGTCCTCATGTTTTTCAGACTTGATGTACTCATCGATTCTTTTCATGGCAATTTTAATTAAGTCCGCTTGAGTGCCCTGTATAGGCGCATTAATAGCCATCCTCTCGGCCTGTGCTCGCACGTAGGGCAAGGGCGATTTAAGCCCCTCGAAGTACCGCCTTCTGCCAAATAAGGTTTCTGTGTAGCCTTTCTGCCCAGCTTCGGCTTTGATTTTATCTAAATATGTAGCAAGGCCAGCGAAGGTCTGGAAGTATTTGTCGTAGAACTCTTGAGCTTCTTTACGCTCAACACCTAGATTGGTCTTAAGAGCATTGACCCCCATGCCGTAGAGAATGCCGAAATTAATAGTCTTGGCTCTCGTGCGCATACTCTTATCCACCAAATCTTTCGGAACTTTGAAGATGTGCATCGCCACACCGGCGTGTACGTCTTCTCCATTTTTAAATATCTCAATAAGCTTCCTATCTCGCGAGAGAATAGCCGCGATGCGTAGTTCAATCTGCGAGTAGTCAAACGAGACCAGCTTAAAACCATCTTCCGCCACGAAGGCATGGCGGATAGCTCGACCAAGAACAGTTTTGTTAGGAATATTTTGAAGGTTGGGAAGTTGAGAGGCCATGCGACCGGTAGTAGTGCCTGCTTGAATAAAAGTAGAATGCAGACGGGAGTTTTTGTCGAGTAACGGCGGGATGGCATCAATATAAGTTGAAAGCAATTTAGCAAGCTCACGATATTCAAGAATTAGGGCAATAATTGGATGCTTATCTCGAAGCTTTTCCAATTCTGACTCCTTAGTCGAGAGAGCCCCTGTCGGCGTTTTCTTCTGGCGCTTTTCGGCTAGCTGAAGTTTACTAAAAAGGATATTAGAAAGTATCTTGGGTGAATTAATGTTGAACTCTTCTCCTGCTATTTTCCAAATTGCCTTTTCGAGACGTGTCAGTTCTTGGTGATACTCTAAAGAAAGATTTTTTAAGACTTTCTTATCAATCTTGACACCTTTTTCATTCATTTCTTCGACCACTCTCACAATTGGTTTCTCAATCTCTTCAAAAACTTTTCTAACTTTTCGCTTATCAAGTTCGGCCTCAATAATTTTTTTAGCCTCTTTAATATTCTCCGCCTTAGTAAAACGCAGTACATCCTCAAGGCTCGGGCTTGTCATGTTTGAGTCTATAACCCAAAGCGCCAAACACAATTCTTTAACCCCGACGCTATCGGTCGGGACCCCGACTGGAACGTCGGGGCTTCTTCCGATTTCTCCTACCAATCTCTTCGCCCTCTCCCCCATGATTCTAAACTCAAGTTTGCTGAAAAGTTCGAGGAGTTTATTAAGCTCTAGAGTTTGCTTCCACTCCGGCGGCAAGACGAAATGAATCGGCGCATCGGTACGGATAGTAGCCAATGTTTTCGAAAAGAGCGCTTCTTTCTCGTTTTCCACTAAAAGATTTTTAACACGTTCGTTTATGCCTGCTTTTTTATAAGTATCATCTTTCTTCTTGAGAACTTTATAAATATCCTCTACGGTACCGAATACAGTGATGAGAGAGGTGGCGGTTTTCTCCCCAATACCTTTTACCCCGATAATATTATCCGAGGGATCCCCGCGCAAACCTTTGTAATCTACCAGAAGTTTCGGCGGGAACCCAAAGCGTTCTGTCACTTTTTTCTCATCATAGAGAATGGTGTCATTTATGCCCTTCTTAAGGGTATAGACCTGGACCTGTTTATCATCGACGAGTTGCAGAGCGTCCATATCGCCGGAAGCAATGATAACTTCTACATTTTTATCCTTCTTTAAGTCATTAACGATAGTGCCGATAATATCATCCGCTTCGAAACCGGGATGAGAATAAATTGGAATACTAAAGGCGCTAAAAACATCTTTGGCGCGTTCAAGTTGGGAAACCAGATTGTCATCTATTTTAGCTCTACCAGCTTTGTAAGCATCGTAGACTTCGTGACGGTAAGTGGGCCCGGGCAAATCGAAACAAGCGACCATGAAGTTCGGCTTGAGTTCACCGATAATTTTTAAAAGCATCGCGGAGAGACCGTAGAGCGCACCGGTCGGCTCGCCCGATGACGTCGCAAATTCTGGTAGAGCATGATAAGCGCGATGAATAATGGCATGCGCATCGAAAAGAATGAGCTTTTTAGTTTTCATAGGAAATTTCACGAGTAGTGTCGTCAATGAATTTGAAATAAATCTTTTTGGCGCTAGCCGGAATAATGCCGGCGATATTTTCCGGCCACTCTAAAAAGATGAGATTCTCGGGCTCCCTCGTAATTTCTTCCCAGCCGAGATGAAGTAGTTCAGAATCTTTTTCCAAACGATAGGTGTCTATATGTATTAAATTCTTGAATCCTTTCCAATCTATCGAATAAATTTTCTCTATGACAAAAGTGGGGCTGTGCATATTCTCTGCCACGCCCAAAATTTTTCCCACCTCTTGCGCGAAGGCGGTCTTACCCGACCCCAATTCCCCTTGCAAAGCCACCACCGTGGCTTGGTCTTGCAGTCCTAGAGTATCCAGAAAGTCCTTGGCAATTTTATTTGTCTCCTCTGGGCTTTTAGAAAGATATCTCATATGAGCATTTTAGCATTTTGACAATAAGAAAGGGCGAGGACTTGGGTCCTCGCCCTTTGGTCGAGGCCTTGCCTCGACCACTACCGGCAACCACCCCGGCCGTTGGGAAGGCGGAGATGATTCACCTCCCAGACTGCCGCCCGTGAGCCCTCGTAAGTGCTCACGGAAAATATGGCCGTGGCAGATCCGAGGTACTCCTTCGCAGCAGTGTACCCCTTGGCTGTCAGGGCCATTTCTCGATGACTACCGCCAAAGGGCAGGGAGATGAGCGGGATTGTGTCGGAGTCGCCGTAAGGCAACCCCTTCAACACCACCCCGCTCACCGTCTCGAAGTCCAAGAATGGCGCGCAGTTGTTGACTACGCGCGCGAATACCCCGACCTGGTACGGCACATAGAGCTGTGCCCCACCAGACCTACCGATGGGAACGGCCACGCACCCTGCTGCCGCGACTGCGACCATCGCCACCACCAAGAACCTTTTCATGGCGCCTCCTCCTATCCTCGTGGGTTGAGAGTTTATTCTTGGATTGTCTGTCTACTCTAATTATACCATAGCTCATATCAGGAAGTCAAGTAGTTAAAATAGCCCTTAGTTTCAAGCTAGAAGCTAGCACCTAGAAGCTAGAAGCTATAGAATGTAGCCATGGTTGTTTTCGACGAAGAAAAACGGAACGAACGCGTAAGCGCCCTCCTCAAGAAAGAGGAGGAGGAGCTCGCCTCCACCCTGTCTCGTCGCCACGGCGTCCCGTATCTTGACCTTTCAACACACCCCATAAACATTGACGCCCTGCGCGTCATCAAAGAAGTTGACGCCCGCGCCGCAGAGATCGCAGTCTTCAACGCCACAGATAAAAAAATTGATGTGGCCGTCCTCTCGCCCGAAAAAGAAAAAACTATGGAAGTTATCGAGGACTTAAAGCGCCGCGGCTATGACCCTGAAATTTTTATGGTCTCGCACCAGAGTCTCGAAAGAGTTTGGGAGAGGTACAAAGACCTTTCATATTCGTTTGAAACTAAATCCGGCGCCCTCGATATATCGAACGAAGAAATTCTCGAAATGACAAGAAAGGTCACGTCACTTGCTGATGTTAAAAAATTAATTGAGGGAGTGCTCTCGATGAAACGCGCTTATCGCATCTCAAAAATTTTAGAAATTATTCTGGCCGGTGCTATTAGCTTAAAGGCCTCTGACGTGCACCTTGAGCCAGAGGAGAAGGACTTGCGCCTGCGTTACCGGCTTGACGGCGTTTTGACAGATATTCTTCATTTCGATTCCGAGACATTTGAACTCTTGTTATCCCGCATTAAACTGATAAGCGAGCTCCGGCTCAATGTCAAAGAAAAAGCTCAAGACGGGCGCTTCTCCATCAAACTCGCCGATATCGAGATTGAAGTGCGTACTTCGCTTCTGCCCGGTCCTTACGGCGAATCAGTGGTCTTGCGCGTGCTCAATCCGAGCGCCATTGCCGTTGAGCTTGAAGCACTCGGGATTCATCCACGTCTCTTGGAAATCCTAAAGAAAGAAATTAGGAAACCGAACGGCATGATCCTGACAACCGGCCCGACCGGCTCTGGCAAAACTACTACCCTCTACGCGTTCTTGAAGAAGATTTATACACCCGACATTAAAGTGGTGACTATTGAGAACCCGATTGAATATCATCTCGAGGGCATCGTCCAGACACAAGCGGAAGCCGAGAAGGGCTACACCTTCGCCGACGGCCTCCGAAGCGCCTTGCGCCAAGACCCTGACGTGATTATGGTGGGAGAAATTCGAGATGACGAAACTGCCACAGTGGCTATCAACGCCGCTCTAACTGGCCACTTAGTGCTTTCCACCCTTCACACCAATAACGCCGCCGGTTCTTTCCCACGGCTTCTTGACCTCGGGGTTAACCCCAAGGTGATAAGTTCCGCTCTGAATGTCTCGATTGCTCAACGACTAGTACGTACACTTTGCCAAGCGTGCAAGAAAGAAACCCTTCTCGAGGGCAAGGACAAAGAAGTTGTCGAGAAAATTTTAGGAAACATTCCTGACCCAGTTTATCTTGAAGGTATTCAGAGAAAAAATACTTGGGTCCCTGTCGGATGTTCGGAGTGCAGCGGACTTGGATTCAAAGGTCGAATTGGTGTCTTTGAGGCGATTGTAGTCGACAGCGAAATAGAAAAGGCAATTATTATTAATCCTTCCGAGCGCGATATCCGCGGGGCAGCCAAGAGTCAGAAGCTTTTGACTCTGGTTGAAGACGGCGTCATCAAGGTGCTTATGGGCACTACCGCACTAGAAGAACTCGACCGTGTGGTAGACCTTTCGTCAATAGAATAATTGTTGCGACAAGATATTTTTCGTGAATAATGGAGAGAGACCCGAGTTCCAGCGCATAAATCTCCAAGCAACATCTCGCCAAGGCGGGACTAAACGAATCTTTCGAGGATAGCCTCAGAAACCGGTGAAGATACCAAGAGCGTCCTTAGAGAAAAGTCCAAATACCCCGAAGGGCACGTTGCTTAGAGATTTATGGTCTGGATAAGAACTAAATTTTTCATCACCAGTCTAGCATATAATACTTTTTATGTCAAGTAAATTACCCAAAGAAAAAAACACGGCGGAAGAGAGCGGGTATGCCTCATTTTTAGACAATGAACTTAGGCCTTCAAGCTGGCGAGATTATATCGGCCAGAAGGCGGTCAAAGACAACCTTAAAATCCTGATTCAAGCGGCCACGGAACGCGGTGTCCCCCCCGAGCACGTCCTATTCTACGGTCCCCCGGGCCTCGGCAAGACCACTCTCGCCCACTTAGTAGCAAAGGAAACCGGCCGAGCCATTAAGATTACTTCTGGGCCGGCGATAGAGAGAGTCGGCGACCTCGCCTCTATTTTGACGAATCTAGCCGCTGGCAACATTCTCTTCATCGACGAGATCCACCGCCTGAATAAAACCATCGAGGAGGTGCTCTATCCGGCGATGGAGTCCGGCGTGCTTGATATCATTATTGGCAAGGGTCCGTCAGCGCGCACTATTCAGCTGGAACTGCCGCCTTTTACCCTGCTCGCGGCTACCACGCGCGTGGCTATGATTTCTTCGCCCTTGCGCAGTCGTTTCTCGGGTGGAGTGTTTCGCTTGGAATTCTACACTGAAGATGAAATAGCGGAAATCTTGCGCCGGTCGGCTAAAATTATCGGCGTCAAGATAGAAGAAGACGTAGAGAAAGAAATCGCCAAGCGCTCACGCTTCACCCCGCGTACAGCCAACTATTTACTGAAACGCGCTCGCGACTTCGCTCAAGTTGAGTCGAGACCCTTAAATCAAGAAACTGTGGAACTTGCCTTGAAGCTTCTGGGCATAGATGAGAAGGGGCTTTCTCCTTCCGACCGGAGACTCTTGGAAGTCATTGCCGAAAAATTTGCCGGTGGCCCCGTTGGCCTTTCGACCCTGGCGGCCGCGCTCTCGGAAGAAGAAGCCACCATCGAGGAATTCAACGAGCCATATCTCTTGCAGCTCGGTCTCATCGAGCGCACCGCGCGCGGCCGCGCTCTTACTTCCCACGCCTACGCCCACCTTGGCAAAACTCCTCCGGCTAATTTACAAAAGAAGCTTTTGTAAATTAACGACCGATAGGGAATATAATTTACAAAAACCCAGCACTTACTTTTATGTATTACGTTTATTGCTTTAGACACCGCAAGACTAGGAAGTTTTATTATGGCTACACTGCAGATTTGCGAAGACGAGCCCGCGAGCATGGTCCTTTGTGGCAGTTGATGTATTATGAGGCTTACCTAGCTGAATCGGACGCCAGACTTAGAGAGCGTAAACTAAAAGACTATGGCCAAGCTCGTTCTAGGCTAAAAGGGCGTCTTCGCGAATCTTTAAAAGTAAGTGCTGGGTGATGATTTTTATAGTCGTCTTACTCCTTAAAAATCAATCATGAGCGGGCACAACAAGTGGTCGAAGATTAAAAATAAAAAGGCAGTGACGGATGCGGCCAAGTCTAAGATTTTCTCAAAAATGGCAAAGCTTATCTCCACCGCCTCCAAACAAGTGAATGGCGATACCTCTTCCCCTATCTTGCGCGCAGCCATAGAAAAGGCGCGGGAATATAATATGCCTGCTCTCAATATCGAACGAGCAGTTAAAAAGGGCACGGGCTCGGACGCCGAGACGCTTGAGACTGTTACTTACGAGGTTTACGGTCCCGCCGGTTCAGCTTTAATCATCGAGGCTCTAACCACCAATCGCAACAAAGCCGCCCAAGAAATTAAATTTATTCTTTCCAAACATGGTTTCGCTTTAGCCACACCTGGCTCGGCTACATGGGCGTTTACCAAAGAACAAAATGAGTGGAAACCAAACACCACTATTCCCCTATCGGAAGAAGACGGGAAAATTCTAGGAGTTTTAATAGAAGAACTCGAAGACAATGACGAAGTTCAAGACGTCTACACCAACGCTGTCTGAAACTATTTTAGCTATCGACCCGGGGTTTGACCGTATTGGTTTAGCCATGATGAAACTCGAGCGAGACAGACCGAGACTTTTGTTTTCGGAGTGCTTCAAAACTGATTCGAAAAAAGTGCGACCCGAGCGGCTTTTCTCCATAGGCAGAAGGATAAAAGAAGTGATTAAAAAATGGCGACCAAAAACTCTCGCCGTAGAAACCATCTTTTTTAACACCAACACTACCAGCGCCATCGGAGTGGCGGAAGCCAGAGGTATTATTATTTATGAAGCGATAGGGACGGGCATGGAAATTTTCGAATACGGCCCGCAAACGATAAAGATAGCTGTGACGGGTTACGGCAAAGCGGACAAAATCCAGATGGCAAATATGGTTAAGAAATTGATTGATCTACCCGAAAAGTCTTCAAAAAGACTTGACGACGAAATAGACGCTATCGCCCTGGGGATTACTCACCTTGCAACGAAAAAGGGTATCTGATACAAATAAGTGCATTCGAAATTAGAAGTAATTAGATTATTTACACTATGGACGACGACATTCTTAAAGACGAAGACGAACTTAATGAGGATATTATAGATATAGAGAAGAAAAAGATTGATCCATTAGTCAATCCGCTAGACGAAGCTGAGAGTGTCGATGATTTAGTGGAAGAAGAGGAGGAAGAAGAAGAGCCGTTTGACGACGTTAACCCGATCTAGATCTGCTCAATTCTCAAGAAACGGTGTTTGCCAATACGGTAAACGCCGTTTTCTATTTCTTTAATGGCCCCTTCTTTATTGAGTCGATTAAATTCCGATTTGGAGGAAACTAGTCCATGTTCTAGAAAAATTTCGACAAGTGGAGTTTCTTTACTGGCCCTTACCTAAATTTTTACCACTTCATGAGCAAGTTTCATTTTTTGGTCTCGCGGTTTCTCTTTTGCAAAATCGCTTAGATTCAAGCTGGTACAGATTTCAAAACCTAAAGGAATCATCGTATCAGGCCAACTCATTACCTTACCGAACATATCATCAGCTCTGTCATTCAAGGTTATCATGTTTCCTTCGGTCTTCCCCATTTTTTTACCAGTTGGATCTATTAATAGTTTTGTGGTTAAAACAAACATTTCCTTATGCTTTTTTCTTTTCATTAAATCGCGACCAGCAAGCATGTTAAACATCTGATCATTGCCACCAATTTGCAAATCAACATCCATTGTCACAGCATCATACGCCTGGAAAATGGGATAAAGAAATTCATGAACATAAACTTCTCGACCAGCTTTGATTCTTTCTTGAAACATATCTCTTGTGAGCAGATTGGAAACCGTAAAGTGAGAGGCTAACTCCAACATATCTTCTGGGGTGAGTTTGTTTGTCCATTTTTCATTACGCATAAAACGAACATTTGATTTTTTTAAATCTAAAATTTTGCCAATTTGTTTTTTGTATCCGCTGGCATTCTCCGAAATCTGTTTATGAGTTAGAGGTTTTCTAGCTGCCTGTTTGTCTGTAGGGTCTCCTATTCGCGCCGTAAAATCACCAATCAAAATAATAACTTCGTGACCAAGATCTTGAAATTTCCTTAATTTAAGAAGCTGGACTAAATGACCAAGATGCAGAGTGTCACCTGTCGGGTCAATCCCGTAATAAAGCCTGATTTTTTTGCCAGATATTAAAACCTTCCCAAGTGTTGATTTGTCGGGGTATACCCTTTCCACCCCACGAGTAAGCAGTTCTTCTATTTCTTTTTCCATACCAGCCAATGTAACATGTCCGGCGTAAAAGCGAAATGTGTTAAAATGAGCTTTCTCTTAAGAAATGACTAGGAAACTCCGACATTCAAACTACCTTCTGGCTATTGCGACTCTGGGATTATTCGCCTCTGGCATATTCATTTTGTGGGTATCCTCGTTCCGTATTCCAGCCCTTGAGGACATTTCTCTACGCAGGATCGACCAATCCACCAAAATCTACGATCGTACTGGGGAAATCTTGCTTTACGATATGTCGAGTGACGCCAGGCGCGCGCTGGTCCCATTCGAAGACATTTCTCCTTACGCCAGAGCCGCCACTTTAGCTATCGAGGATAAGAATTTCTATTCGCACAACGGATTTCAGTGGACTTCGTTTCTAAGAGCAGTGCTTGTAAACGTCAGCACCCTCTCTTTCAGCCAGGGGGGCTCAACCATTACCCAGCAAGTGGTCAAAAACTCCATTCTTACTAAAGATAAAACCCCCACCAGAAAGTTAAAGGAGTTGATTTTAGCCATCAAGCTCGAGAAAGTATTAACCAAAGATGAGATTCTATCCCTCTATCTAAATGAAATCTCTTATGGAGGAACTATTTACGGTATAGGAGAGGCGGCGCAGAGCTTCTTTGGCAAACCGGCCTCTCAACTTACCTTGGCCGAATCGGCTTATCTCGCTTCTCTACCGAAAGCGCCAACTTATTATTCTCCTTACGGCCGTAATCTCCCGGAGCTGGAGGCAAGAAAAGATTTGGTTCTTCATGAAATGCTTGCCAACAATTTTATCTCCGAAGAGGAGTATGGAGATGCGGTGAAAGAGGGGGTGGAAACAGCGGTTTTAAAGTGATTACCACTCTTGACTATTCAATACAGCTGGAGGCCGAAGCAATATCGAAAAAATATGGAGTCATAAACAAAGAAAAATTTAATGGCGAGAATAACGGCATGGTAGCCATTGATCCTAAAAGCGGCGATATTTTGATGATGGTTGGTTCGCGCGACTACTTTGATAAAGAGATTGACGGCAACTTCAACGTAACTACCGGGTTCCGACAGCCCGGCTCCACATTTAAACCGTTTGTTTACGCCACCATGTTTAAAAAAGGATATACCGACCAAACAATCCTCTATGATACTTCGATTCAATTCGCTGCCAGTTGCGCGCCCGATAACTTCACTACAGACGATGTCTGTTATTCCCCGGGCAACTACGACAACCGGTTCCGTGGCCCCATAACCGTGAGGAATGCTCTAGCCCAGTCAGTAAACATTCCTGCGGTTCAAGGACTCTACCTTGCCGGAATCGGCGACTCGATAGCCACCGCTAAGAGTATGGGCATAGAAAGCTTAAATGACTTTAGCCGATACGGCCTATCCTTAGTCTTGGGAGGCGGGGAGGTCTCTCTTCTTGACATAACCGCGGCATACTCCGTATTTGCCAATGATGGCATCCGTAATCCTTACAATCCAGTACTTCGGGTGGAAGATGCCGAGGGGAACATCGTGGACAGACCTTCTCTATCCCCTCGCCGAGTATTGCCGGAGGAGGTCTCGCGTCTTATTACAGACATTCTCTCTGACAACGCGGCGCGGACACCGGGTTTCGGCGCAAACTCTGCACTCTACATACCCACTCGTCCTGTCGCAGTCAAAACGGGCACATCAAACGATTATCGCGATGTCTGGATTATCGGCTACACTCCCAATCTCACGGTGGGCGCGTGGGTGGGCAACAATGACAACCGCCCTATGGAGAAGAAAGTCTCCGGCCTCGTGGTTGCGCCTCTCTGGCGAGAGTATATGGAACAAATTTTGCCTCAATTCCCCATTGAAACTTTCATACCACCAAAACCGGAGGATCTTAGTGATTTAAAGCCTATTTTGCGTGGCGATTGGTCTACCGGCGGCATTCACTCTATTCTCTATTGGGCAGATAAGGACAACCCCCGCGGCCCGATACCTCAAAACCCCTCAAATGATTCGCAGTTTCTAAATTGGGAGTATGGCGTAAAACTTTGGGCGACCCTTAATAATATAATTTAAATCTCTAAACCGATTAAGACTGATTCATGGGCATCACGAGATATAGAAAGCTGGCATCCCCCACTCCTTGGATGATAATTGGTTTAGCCTGGCCACTGAAAGAGAGGGAGACACTATCAGTCATAATAGACTGAAAACAGTCTGTAAAGTAGCGATGATTGACGTTAATAGAGATATTGTCTCCCTCGAGAACAGATTCGACAGTATGAACACTCTCGCCTATAGTGACATTTTTTGACTCGATCTCAAAACTCTTAGCTTTGGGAGAAAGCTTCAAGGTAAGTTGATTGAAGGTATCAGAGAAAATAAGACTTGTCTTGAGTGAGTTTATTAGATCCTGTTTAAGCAAAACTGCTTTAGAAGTGGTTTCTTTGGGGATAATCTGTCGGTAGTCTGGAAAGATTCCCTCAACAATACGTGATGTTAGATAAATATTTTGCGCCCGCAAAGCCATTTGGTGTTCTTCTATGGAAATTGATATTTCCTCATCGCCCTTATCAAAAATTTTTACTATTTCCATAGCATTTTTTTGAGGGATAAGGATTTGCTTGAAGTGTGGAACCTTTTTTACCCTTATTTTTTTCTCCGCGAGCCTAAATGAGTCCGTAGCGGCAAAAGTTAAAAATTCCCCTTCGTAGGTTATAGAAATTGAGGACAGCTCCGGCTTAATACTCCCTACTGCCGCCGCATAAAGAACCGATTTTATGCCGAAAAGAAGGTCCCTTGTGGGCATTGAGAAAACCTTATCTTCACCTATTTCCGGGATGACCGGGAAATCTTCACTGGGAAGAGTTTTGATACTGGTTTTAGTACTTGAAGTTTTTATCTCCAGTACCTGATTTTTAGTGTTGATGGTGATGTTTCTATCTTTCGATAATGACGAAATAAACGAAGAAATTACATGAGCAGGAACCACTACAATCCCAGATTCAATAACTTTAACTGGTAGAGTAAGGGAGATACCGAGATCTAAATTAGTAGCTTTTATCGAAAGAGAATTTTGACGAGCGTCTAAATAAAATCCCGCCAATACCGGTAGGGTAATATTCTTACCGGCTATTTTATCTGCCTTGTTCAGTACTTCTTCTAACTGCTCTTTAATACATTCTATTTTCATATATAAAAATTTATTACTACTATTAGGGGTGTGAATATGTGTATAGCCCATTCGAGACTCTTAGTAAGCCGTATTTTATTTTTTTGTTTGTGATTGATTTGAGGATAAGTCGTAAAACATCGAGATCGAGTGGAAGTAGCCATTGCTTTAGACTTTTCTTTTAACATCTTATTAACACTATTTTTGTTGTTTTTCCACATGGCTTTACACAGTCAGTAAGTTTCTAATCTGGCCTACCTCTTCTAGTAATGATTGGTCCACTTTTATATCAGTCTTTATTTTTTCGCACGAATAGATGACCGTGGTGTGGTCCCTGCCTCCTAATTTTTGGCCGATTGACGGGTAAGAGATGTTGAAATCCTCGCGTAAAAGATACATGACGATTTGTCGTGGCCGGATCACTTCTTTATGCCTCGTTTTTTCATAAATGCTGTCTTCCTTGATGTTATAAAAGTCAGAGACAATTCTCACAACGTCCTTAATGGCGATGGTTTTTTTGGGTTTTATGTTATTTTTTATATAATTTCTGACATCAATCATCGATATTTCTCTACTTTTAAGTTGGGCGTGGCAAAGCAAGGTATTAACGGCCCCCTCAAGATCTCTAATGTTGCCGTTTATGGTGTGGGCGAGATAGTCTATGATCTCTGGTGACAGAGAAATGCTTTGCTGTAGTGCTTTTCTCGAAATGATGGCGATCCTCGACTCTTTATCGGGTGCCGGGATGTCGACTGTCATGCCGGCGGAGAGTCGGGACTTGAGTCTCTCTTCCAGGCCGGTAATAAAATAAGGATGTTTGTCAGAAGAAAAGATGATTTGTCGGTTGTTGTCGTAGAGAGTGTTGAACAGGTGGAACAGTTCTTCCTGGAATTTCTGTTTATCCGAGAAGAATTGGATGTCGTCGACTATTAAGACGTCATACTTGCGGTATTTCTCCTTAAAAACAGTCATTTTCTGGTTTTGGAGCGCGTTCATGCAATCTTGCCCGAATTGCTCGGATGTCATGTAATAAACTTTCTTGCTTGGGTTAGTTGTTTTGATGTGATTGCCAATCGCTTGAATTAAGTGAGTTTTGCCGTGGCCGGTAGCTCCGTGTATAAAAAGCGGGTTGTACATGATGCCGGGCTTTTTAATCACAGCTTGGGCGGCGGCGTGGGCCAGTTCATTAAAGGGGCCGATAACAAATGTTTCAAAGGTGTAGCGTGGGTTTAGATTGTCATCCTTGTTTACCGTTGCTTCCAACAGAGGAAGTTCTTTGGTATGGATCTCTTGACTCGGCCTCTCTTCCCTCTTGCGAGTCTCCTCTTTGTTTACCACATACTCAATGGCATGGATGGAATTCTCAAGATTCCTTAAGCTTCTAAGAATACTGTTGTGGTACTTAGTGAGGAGCCATTCTTTGACAAAAGCGTTGGGCACGGAGAGGATGACCACTCCGCCGTCTTCTTTAACAATGCGGGTGTCTTTAAACCAAGTTGTGAAGTTCGCGCTTGAGATGCTTAGCTCTATCTCCACCAGAACGCTTTGCCAAAGTTGTTTGTAGTCCATCATAGAAGTTGTGAGGTCACCATAGTATATCTTTTTAGAGTCTGATAAAAGCTTGTTAAAGACTAAAAAAATGTTTATAATGTGTTTATAACCTGTTAAGAAAAAATGTCTACAACATACAAACCAAAAAGGCGCAAGCGAGCGAGAACTCATGGCTTTCTTTCAAGGCAAAAAACGTCCACTGGCAGAAGGACTATTAGGAATAGACGAAGAAAGGGACGGTCGCGTCTTTCGGTCTGATGGCTCATTTTTATTTGCGTGTTACTCCAGCTGATAGAGTTATGCTGGTAATCTCTGTTTCAAAAAAGGTTTCTAAGAAAGCGGTTATACGTAATAGAATTCGTCGGCGTGTTCGCCCGATACTGCAAAAATTTATTTCTTCTCTTAAACCAGCCACTTATTTTATTATTGCTAAGCCGGGGGCCGAAGAAATTAAGGGGGAAACATTGGAAAAAGAATTAAAATCACTTATGATAATCTAATGTCTTTTCTCTACCACACCTTTTTTTTCGACCCGCTCTACAATGTGTTGATACTTTTATTCAAACTCTTGCCATGGGCTGATGCTGGTATCATTGTCATTCTTCTCACCATTTTAGTTCGTTTGATTATGTTTCCACTTTCGAGAAAGGCGGTGCTCACGCAAGTGAGAATGGCCGAAATAGCTCCGGATTTGGCTAAGATTAAGGAGCAATACAAAGATAAGGCCGAAGATCAGGCCAAACTAACTCTTGCTCTCTATAGAGAAAAAGGAGTCAACCCATTTTCAGGCATATTAGTCATCATCATTCAAATTCCTATTATTTTTGCCTTGTATCAAATTTTTCTATACTTTCCTGAGGTTAAATCTTCTCTCCTGTATTCATTTGTAACGGCGCCCGGACACATCAATACCACCTTTCTGGGCTTTTTGGATATCACGGCAAAGAGCGCCCCCATTGCTCTTTTGGCCGCCATCTCAACCTTTTTCCAATTCCAAATTTCTATGAAAGGACAAACTCCGCCTAAAGGGAATTCATTTGGTGATAATCTTACTCGCAGTATGCAGACTCAAATGAAATATTTCTTTCCCGTAATCGTTTTCTTTATCTCATACAAGATTTCTGGAGTAATCGCTCTCTATTGGCTTACCACCAATCTTTTCACTATCGGGCAAGAACTTTTTGTCAGAAGAAATCTCAAAGCCAATCAAACTAAAAAGCTTCCAATCTAAGAGCCCAGAGAGACAGGTCAGTTTTGTTTATGAAAATGAGATAGTCTTCGTCGGGAGAAAGTTTGGGCTCGAAGACATCGATATCAATACGCAGGCTCTGTTTTGGCTCTGCTAAAACTCGAGCAATGTCCGTATTAGTATCAAAGAGCCAAATACGGTCGGAAAAATGCGTTGCCCCCCTATACCAAAGGTCCGGCTCTAGAGCTCCCGGTGCGTCAGCCGGCGCAGCACAAAAAAGTATGCCCGCTTTTTTTATACTCCAGATGCATTTCTCCGCTAACGTTGTCGGTGATATTTCGGAAAGGGCACTACTTGTAAGATTCTTAGTAAATGATCTCATTTTGTTATCCTCAACGTATGAATACAATATTCGATTGCCGAGGCTGTTTTGGGTTGTTGTAAGGCCATTGAGCGGACCAAGAATTTTTGTGAGGACCCCATTTGATGTATTTAGAGCGTAGGCATAACCGGGCGCGTCGGCACTTGCTTTCGTATACGCGATTAAGCTATTTCCGGCTGTATTTAATCGCCAGTCTGTGAAGGGAGAGGTAAGTAGAGTTTTCGCACCCGTGCCATTAAATGTCGAAGAGACTATAGAAGAGTTGTCTCGCAGAACATAAATGAGGGTGTTGCCGGAACCAGCGACAACAGCACTTATGTCTCCGCGTAGGGCGGTAGATGAGACAGCATAGAGGGTACTAGCTTGCGGTGAGCTTGTCGAAACCGTTGCTTTAGGGGGAGTGAGAGTGAGAGATAAATTTTCTATCACGTCGGAATTGTCTTTAAGAGACCTTAGCAGGACTGCGTTGCCATCTGGTCTAAAATAAGCCTCGTAGATTTTTGGCAAAGTGTTGTTAGTGACTTTCGTCTTCTCGAGCGTTTCCAAGTCCGTGTCGTATATATGTCCTGTAGCGCGGTCAACGTACCGAACAATCGTCTGATTTCCCCTATCGAGGACTACCGCGCCGGCCACAGGAGTATTGGAGAGGCGGAATAAAGTGGCCGTCGGGTTGCCAAACTCATCTACGGGTTCAGTTAAATCTGTCGTTGGTTGTGAGTTGTTAGTTGTTGGTCTACTGGCAACATCTCCCCCCGAACCGAACGGCAGAATATTTCTAATAGTTTCTCCGGCGGGGATGTCCGGGTCTCTCAAGAATAAATACCACCCAAAGAAAGCCACGAGGGTGATTGAGATAACGGCTATCAAAATTATTAGTATTTTTTTCATGTAGGTGGCGGAATCGTCAAATCAAATTTTATCAAGTCAGGGTTAATGGTAAAGAGGATGAGCCATGCACTGATAGCGAGAAGTAGCCCCCAGATTGCATTCTGAATAGTATTCTTGGCGTCACTCTTCCCTTCAAAGGCGTCAGTAGACATATATTGAATACCGCCGAAAATTATTTTAACCACTGCCAGTCCTCCCGCCACAGCTATGATTAACATAAAAACGCCTTTAATATATGGTTCAGCGGTTGTTTTATCGGATGGCGCAGAGTCAGCGCCGCTTAAAGGAATAGGCGCCAGAAGTTCGTATTCAGTTGCTCCTTGAACAGGCACAGGAATAGCAGTAGATAATAGATAGTAGATAGTAAGTAGTAAAAAAGTCTTTTTCATTTTTCAAATTTTATCAAGAAACTTTTACTGGAACTCTGTAGAATATTGTCTTTGTGTGAGGCGCCCACCTCTACTTGCGAGGTGCCGGCGACGTTATCCGGTGTTCGGTAGGTTACCGAATTTTTAGTCTCCGCTTCTCCACCGATATTGGTGCGCCATTCGTAGTTAACTCTGTTATCAGTACGATTGGAGACGCTGAAGAAAAGGGGAAATGCTGTGAAGGTGACTTCCTTGCCTTCTAATTCATGCGCCCCGCTTGTTTCTCTGTGGAACATGAATCCGTACAGGGGATTGTTTTCATAAATAGTAAGAATCGGAGATATCGGGGTGACAGTGACAGAGGCGCTTGCCAACACGGTGTCTTGCCCAGAGAGAATATCTATCTGTATAGTCTGCGGTTTCGAGATGATAGAGTCATTGAAAGAAAGGGTTTTTTTGCCCACACCATTGATGTTACCGAGTACTGTGCCGTTTTTCGTCCATTTATAAATTAGGTTTGCCGGGTTACCGATACCAGCGCCATGTGGTATTGCCAAAAAAGTAATTCCAGACTGGCTAGACCATAATGTCCTGCCTTTATAAAAGGGTGAGGTATAAGTTTCTCCCTGCCAGAGAATATCCACTTCTTGGGCCTGCACATAGAGTACGGGCGAGATAAGTAGAAGAGTTATTAAGAGAATATAGAACTTTTTCATTTCTTTATTATACCTAATTTTGTGATATCCGCCCCAGGGACAATTTTTTGTATCTTCAAACTTAGCGCGAAAGAAGTTATGGAGACCGTCCACGCAAACCACCCTAGTACCGGGATGGCATCTATGAGCATTGTCACTATTCCTCCAATTAACCTCTTCGGTTTCATAAAACTGATGCCATTAAATTTAAACCATAACCAGAAAGTCATAGAGGCAAAAATAGTGACTAACCAACCCATCAAGATAAAGTCGAGCAGAATTTGAAGAGTGTCGAAAAAGAGTGCGGTTCCTATCATGAGCCAAACGGTCGTGGTTTTTAATCCTTTTTCTTTCTTTTCTTCAGGCATTATTTGTTAGTAGCTTCCGCCTCTTTTAATTCAGCGTTTACGGCCTTCAAGGCAACTTCCTTGTCTTCCATGGCATCTTGTTTTGCCTTCTTGATAGCTAAAACTTGCGATGGGTCGGAAGTGATGATTTGGTCTTCCGTATATGAGGCAATATTTTTAATAGCCACGTGCTTGAGTCCGGCGAAAAAGATGCCCTCCCCCCTATCCGATTCAAGCAAGAGGTATTTCTCCTCGTCTGTAAGATTAAAAGTTTTCTGAAGTTCATCTATAGTCGTCGGTGATTGCTTAAAGAGAATTTGAATGGAGGAGTTGGTGATAATGGGAATACCATATGGTGACTTCAAGAAGTCACCGACATCTTGGGTGATAGTGGCCACGCCGAGGAAATATTTGCGCCCGCGCTTGACTAGACCCATGAGAAACGAGGCCGTATCTTCCGACTTCATCATCCACCATGCTTCGTCAATGACTAAGAGGCGTTTCTTGAGTTCTTTCCTGATAGCGTTCCAAATATAGTGAGTGACGATATACATGGCGATGGGCTTGAGCTCATCTTCCATGTCGCGCAAAGAGAAAACCACGAACTTACGGTTAATATCAACATTCGACGGTCGATTGATAAATCCTGACCAAGTGCCTTTAGTGTATTTACTTAGACGTTGAGCCAAGGACTCCCCTCCCTCCATACCGGTAAGTACCATTTCGAAGTCGGACATGAGTGGAGGCTCAATAGTTCGAAAGTCTGATTCCACCGTGATATCCTTTAGAGCGTAAGTTTCGGTGATGGCTTGGTCGATAATGGCATCTTCCTCCGCAGAGAGGCCACCCATCATCAGGCGGAAGAGGCCGACTAGATTAATAATATTGGAGCGCAAGACGTTTGCGGCGCTTTCCCCCGGTCCCGGGACCGGCAAGTCGAAAGGGTTGATGTGGTGTTCAGAGTTAAGAGAGATTTTGAAATATCTCCCGCCGGTGGCTTCCGCCATGTACTCATATTCTCGTTCCGGATCTATCACGATTACGTCCGTATCGAACATCAGGGTACGCAAAATCTCGAGTTTGGTAGCATAGGATTTACCCGAACCAGCCTTGCCAAATATAATGGAGTTGTAATTTTCAAGTGAGAAGCGGTCGAAGAGTACCAAAGATGAGTTGTGTCTGTTGATACCATAGAGGATACCTTTATCAGAAGTTAAGTCGAAAGAAGTGAATGGAAAAAGAGAAGACAATGGGGAAGAATTCAGTTTGGAATGTACCTCCAGAAGGTCATTGCCGAGAGGTAGAGTGCTTTTGTAACCCTGCTCCTGTTGGAAGAGGGCGGGTTTGACGTAAATAAGTTTCGCTTCAAGGATTGACTTGATTTCGGACTCTGCTTTATCAAGTTCTGAGTCGCTGTCGCCGTAAATGGTGATATAGAGACCGACATCGAAGAGTTTCTCTTGTGCTTGCTGGAGTTGGTCACGCAGATTCTCGAGGTCCTGGTAAGCCACGTCGAGCATTGGGTCGCGCACCAAGCCTTTTTCTTCTCGGCTATGGATCTGACTTTGGACCTCGGCCACTTTCCTCTGGAATTGGCGTAAGACCTTGGAAGTTTCGATAGGGTGGACGAAGATAGAAACATCAAAGACCTTGTCCATATTGATGATGGGCGAGAACCAACCTTCAGAAAGGAAACGCGGGTATGAAATCACGAAGAAACTTCGTAAAACTTTTTCACCCAGATTAATTTCTTTTGGGGTAACCTTCAGCGCTGACGGAGCGATAATATCTTTGAGCTCGAGCACTCCAGCCTCGAAGATTTCCTGGGGTAAAATTGAGGATATGTCAGCCTTTTGTTGTTTTGGTTTGAATAGTGAGCTAAATATTGACATTATAATTATTATAACTCAATTTTACCCTAACTAACGACCAACGACCTACAACTAACGACGGGGCTCATATTTCAAGCGTCTTTTTGAAGCCCCCCAACTGATTGCAGATACTGGCAATCTTCTTTTTTCCTGTGGCAAACTCTTGGGTATCAATTAATCCATTTATCTGTAAAATGTCTAAATTAGCTAAAGTTTCGTAAAGGGACCCCAAAGAAGTTTCGATAAAGCGATTTAGCTCCTTTTCTGATTCTTTTCCGCTTCCTTCTGCTAAGTTGAGAATTACAGAGGACGCAGAACGCAATATCTGGCTGCCTAGTTCGAAGCGATACTCTCTAGGCAGTTTTTTGACTATGTTGTGTATGAAAGAGAAAAGTTCTTGAGAATCTCTATATACCCCCCACTCTAGAAATCTGAATTGTTGCATTTCGTCGTAAGTCGTTTGTCGTAAGTTGTCGGTCGCAAAGTGAGCTAGCTCACTTTGAGGGGTTTTTCTGTTTCGCCCGGATTAAATGCCCTGTAGAAAAGTTCAATGACTTCTTCGGTACCGAGGTGAGCCACGCGGATGCCGGTGCGGATGAGCCCTTGTTCAACTACTGACAAACGCTCTTCAAGCTGGCTCCTATTCTCATCGAAACTTGCTTCCGTGGCGGCCGCCCGCTCCGACTTAGTACCAAATCCCAAGCGTGAGGTGATACTTGACTGGCTGGTAGTTAAAATAGCGGGGCTGTATGGCACCACGATGAAAAAGTTTTTGGTCATGATGTTCGTGTTTTCGGTGAAGCTCCTGATAAATTCAATGTACTCACGAACCTGTATCTTCATCAAATTGTTTGTTTGCGCCTTCTCTTGTCCCTCTAGGAGTGCTATATATGGGCGTATATCGAGTTTGCGGGACTGAATCACTATCTCAATTGAGAAATCTAGTGAGTTAAGGAAATCTTGGAATTGGAGAAGAATTGCCTGTCTTTCGTCCTCAGATTTGAGCGCGAAGTTTAAAGACGAACATAAAAGAATTGAGCGCATACCACCATCCTTTAAGAGAATGACCCCGTCGCGCACTTCCTTGATGGGGACAAACTCTTGAGTAGCACTTGTGCTTGAGGACATGAGATTATTATAACCTACAACCGACAACCTACCACCAACAACCTATTCATAAATCTAATTTCTTCTTAAAACCACCAAGCTGGTTGCATATATTTGCAATCATATCCCGAGTCGTCAGAAAATCTTCCTCACTTGCCAGATCATTCGATTTCAGGGTATCGATATTTGCCAATGTCTCATAGAGGGACCCAAGAGAAGTCTCGATAAATCGATTCAGTTCTTTTTCTGATTGTTTCCCACTACCCTCTGCAACGTTAAGGATTATTGATAATCCTGATCTCAGCAACTGGCTCCCTAGTTCGTACCTGTATTCTCTGGGCAATTTTTTAACTATTTGAAGGAGTAGAGAAAATAATTTTTGTGCATCTTTATATACTTTCCAATCAAGAAATCTAAACTGCTTCATGTTGTTAGTTGTTAGTAGTCAGTTGTTGGTTTGGAACCAGAATCCCGTGTAACGGGATTCTGGTTCTCTTTGATGTCGAGACTCCATGTGAGTTCTTTGAGCTTTGAGCTAGAAAGTTTCGGCACATAAACCTGCTCGATTTTCTTTTCCTTTGGCTCGCCGGAGCTCTCGAGCGAGGGCGGCGCCTTTTTCCAAATGTACAGTTTGTTGGTGAGGGTGTATTTTACAAAAGCCTCGACTACATTTACGAATGGTTTGCTGTTGACTTTATAGAAAGCTAGCGCTGCGGCGAAGAGAACTATCGGCAGAGCAATGATAATTGCTAAGAATGTTGGTAGGAAGAGAAAAAGGATGACGGAAAGACCGACTCCGCCGGCCACGTAGACGAATTGCTTGAAAGTCAAAGGTCCGAAGAGCTTGTCTTCGATTTCAATAAATTGTGGAACTTGGAATCTCATGATAGCTTCTAGCTGCTTGCTTCTAGGGGCTAGCTTTTAATACTTAATTTCTTGATCATTCCCATAGTCATCCGGGAAACTTCATCTAATAGTATATCAACTTCTTGGTAAGAAAGATTTTTCGTTTGGGGAAGATTTTTAGCAATCTCAATTTGTGTTTCAAGCTCGGAAGCTGAACCTATGGCAATTCTCAAAAATTGGACGAAATCTTTCCTTGTTCCTCTGCTTCTCCCTTCGGCTATATTGGAGGGAATGGAAATAGCCGCTCGTCTCATTTGGGAAGTTATTCCATAAATTTCTTCACGAGGAAATTTCTCTGTCAGAATATAAATTTTTTTGGACAAATCTATTCCCTTTTGCCACACAATCAGGTCTTTATGTGAATGTATCGACATTTAAGCTAGAAGCTAGCACCTAAAACCTAGAAGCTCGTACTATTGCAACGGCTCTCTATAAGGGTCTTTCCCATTAGGATAACGATAATCTGGTAGTGGCACCTTTGTCTGTTCGGGTTTAATTTGCGGTGAATTTGTAGTAGTAACAGGCTGTTCAACATGTGGAACAGTGTGTGCAACCTCCCCCTCTTCCACCATGGGGAGATTGGCGGGTGGAATTTCGGGGACGGAGGTTGGGGCGATGGGTTTCGATTTATTTGTTTCTATAAATTCTTTTGTATCAATTTTATATTTGTCGAGGATGTTATCTTGAATTGTCGATTTTAATTTAGATAAGTCATTGGTATTTTTACCACTTATCTTGGAAATATTGTTTATCGTGTCATCCAGACTTTGCAAACAGAAAAAAGTGTAAAGAATCTCACTATCAGCTAGATTCTGATGTTCTTCTGACAAACCCACTTCTTTCAGGGCGTTGGTAATAAATTCAGTTGTCTCGTTAGACATCACCAAATCCTGAATTTCTGGTGGGAGTTTTTTGTAAGCAGATTGTTTCTGTTCTTTAGTGTAAGACATATTTTATGCAAATTCCGATCCTCCGGTTGTTGGGTTATTAAGCCATATTACAGTCTTGTGTGTAGTTGGAAGTGCCGCTAACAAGTTGTTACGGAGTGTAGTAATATCAGCATCATTCATTTCCACCGCCATCTTCTTAAGCATATTAGGCTTTAATATTGGCAATACAGCGGGATGTGTTAAGAGTGGTATAGGAGTAGTTCCTGGCGCAAGAGTGATATTCTGTCTCATGAGTTCGACAAAATCCTTCCCTCCCATTTTTGAAATCTTCTGCAGCGCATCTCTAATATTAGCTGGTGTTGGAGCATAACTAGGACTAGATGCATCCAGTGCCTGTAGCAGAGATTCTTTGCGGACATCTCTAAGCGTTTTCTTCTGACTAGAGGTAAACTTGTCACTCTTTGCGATAGCCTCAAATTGAGGACCTCTCATTTGAGACACAAAATCAGGATTAGTCAAATGCCCCGGGTTAATCATCTCAAGCTCTTTATCCGAGAGAGCCTTAATGTTATCAGAAACACTTGATGCGCCAGCTCCGCCAGGGGCTAAGGCAGTATCAATTACTTTAAATCTGTTGGATTTGATAGCTCCCTTCTCGGACTCGGAGAATTGGTCACTCTTATTAAGCGCTTCAAGTTGTTTGACGCTAATGCTGTTGGCGAAGTTCTGACTCTCTAGAAGTTCTCTATTGCTTGCCACTAAGACCTCTATCTGCTTGTCTGAAAGTTTAGCAAGTGCTGTTTCCATAGCGCCAATTTGAATCGGGGTGGCTAGAGCTTGAGCTCCCTGTCTAACATCTCTCTTGGCTTGTGCCTGTGCTAACTCACCTGCCGACTCGGCTTCACGTTCGCGTATTCTCTTATCACTCTCCGCCGTCGTTTCCTTGTATCCTTTTGTCCCGCCTGCGCCGACCCCGGCCTGACTTGCGGCAAGTGAACCGACAGGCATGCTCGGAATATTTACGTCATCGAGACGAAGTGCCTTGCCAATTCTTGTTCTACCAACAGTTCCTCGAGCAAGGTCGCCAATGGCGCTTGTAGGTATCGTGGCGCTACGAGCGTCAAATGAACCGCCCTCGGCTTTTCTGCTGGCATAGAGAGCTAGGCGAGCTGTTGCTCCCTTGGTCCTATCCCAAAGAAAACCAGATCTCTTTTTATCAGATGCCTCTTGTAGACTGGCACTTCCTGCAGCAGCCCCGCCCAATCTTCCCAAAGTAGATCTACCAGCCCACCCCAATCCTCCAAAGGCAACGCCTCCCGCGGCGCCAGTGGCCCATTTGGTAAGACCGGGGACACCGTGTCCAGCTTTATCGGCCCATTTTTTAGCAATGATAAGTGAGGCGATAAGAAGCACAATCATTATTATATAGTTCATTAATAGCGTCATTGATTCCGGCGTCGGGCTTGTTACATTCCCGTCTACCCCAACTACGCCGGTAAAGACCGTAGCCATATCACCTCCTGTGGTAGTGGTAGTGAACAGTCCACGAGAAACAATTATCACTATCCATGTGAGCAGAAAGTAAATGGGCGCGAAGAATGCTTGACCCAAGAGAGCCTCCAACCACTGGTCTTTATATTGTTTTAATTGAGGCAAGATAAATCCCATAAACGCCAACGGTGATAGAATCATGACAAATATAAGCACTACGAAACGAATCACAAACATAATAGCCACAGCGAAAAACACAAAGGCCGCGATTAGAGAAACAATAGTACCCATTACTCCTATAATAATTAATTGTTTCCCCTTAAAAGTATCTGTGGTGATTTTCCACAGCGACTGGATTCTTAAGGGCTCCATCAAACTGCCGGATAGTCCGAGACTCCGATCACTTCTAAGCGCCTCCGGCGCGATGGCGTCGTAGAAGGTAATAGCCAAGATATTTGAGGCGTCAATGACTACTTTAGTGAAGAAGAGACTGAAGTTTATAAGAATGGCGACAACAATAATGTTGACGATTAGCTTCTTGGTGTCGCTACCTATACCCAAAATGGTTCGTATTGCCGCGTATAAGAGAACAAAGATGAAAGCCATGTTGGCGACATCGCGGATGACTTTCCATGCAACGTTGATTGTGGTCGCCTCCTTGAGATTCTTTGCCATATCAACGACAGTAAACTGGACGATATAATTTAGAATAGTACCGCTTAGATGGGTAATGAGAGCAGCCAGTTGAAGAATGAGGATAGCCAACCATCCAAATGGTGCCATCAGGATCTCAGTGGCGACACTAAATAAGTTGATGTTAAGTAATTTCCCCAACAGGGTAAAAGGGTCAATGTCTGTATAGTCAAGAGCTTGCACAGTTTGGGGAAAAACAAAACCACTCACCGTGAAGACGAGTGCGAAGGTGAACATGAAAGCGGAAATGTGTGGGAAGTATTTTCTCATCAAAATAATCCTCGGACATTGAATACTATCTGCTTCAAGAGTTGGGCAAACAAAGCGCTGACTAACTCGTCGAATTCATCCGCCAGCTCGAGCTGTCTCAAGCCGCTTCCCAATACGCTCTCAAGTTGGCTCTCAATAACTTTCCCGGGTGTTTGAACGGGCCCGCGCTTCATACATTCTCCTGTCATGAAATCTTCCTCGACGCACTCGGACCAGCTTAGAAATCCGCTGTTCCAATTAAGCTGCTGGCTCTGGATACCTACGGCCTTCGCGATACGGTTATCGAGTTCAATTTGGCCCTGAAGATATGACCCATAGGGGTTACCGAAGTCGTTTTGGGTCATGGCAAACCAGCCGTCCCATCCTCCTTGGCTGAAGTCGTTGTAGAAAGCGTCAAGATTACTGATTATGCCTGTCACACTACATTGGAATCGTCGTCTCTGGGTATAATATTGCTGTAAGGCCAGTCTGATTTTTGTCTGGAATGGTGAACATAAAAATCCCAGCTCCGAACCCCTGATAAACTCTCCCGCGACATTATCTGCAATCTTAGTGAAAAATTGCGCCGGGTCGGTCGCGTAAGCCGGGTTACCCTCGAAACCGCGCCTAACCCAATCAGTAGTAGCCTGTAGTATTTGTTCCAACGCCACCTTAGCTATCGCTATGGCTATAGAGTCCCAAGTTAGACCGGGAATAGTGACGCCCAAAATAGTTAAACCCACCTCCTTGCTACGTATGCCCCATTCTGAAACCGGGACTCCAGGAGGAAAATCTTGAGCCATGGTTCTCATGGGTAAGATAGAGACGAGGGTGAGGACAATGAAACTAATAGCTAAAATATGATTTCTATACTTCATATACTGCTATCAAAAATTATACCATTAGCCATTAGAGTTTTTTGAATATTTAAAAGTAGCTCGGATTCTTTCTCGGAGTGTTGGGCGTAAATGCTTAGCGTCGCATATGCCCGTATCGGATCTTTGGCAGTGCCACTGATGGATGTCATAACTTCGGCGCTTTCCAGATAATTATTAATGAGGTCTATGTGGTTTAGGGCAAGTGATGCCGGCACTCTGACGAGAAGCAATTCATCGGCAGCAGATTTGTACAGCTTCCCAACCGTGCCCATAAAGGTTGAGAAAGCTTGGCTACCAGTGTCTGTAATGTCGCCTCCGCTGTTTTGGGCTTGGGTGGTTACGAGATTTTTATACTTGTTGCGGATATTTGTTATCGCGTTGCCATAAGCAGCGAGATTCACTTCCGAATCTGGCAAAACAATAACTTGATTTAAATTCACTTTAGGTATAGATACGTCAGAATTCTTGATACTTTCAGCATATTTATCGGCCAAAGTCTTGATATCATCCGGTGTCAGCTCGCCTCGTGACTTAAGCGCCATGTAGTCTGTAAAAAGTTGCCTGCCAATTAAGTCCGTCTGGGAAAGTGTGGTGGTAGAGGTTGTGGCTAAAGTGGTCTCGGTACTAAAAAAGTCTGTCAAGAGGAGGCTGTCTTCGGAAGAAAGCGGCTCAACTTCTGAAACAGAGATTACTTGGGCTGTGTATGGAGCAATTCTGACGAATCTAAACCACATTGCCCCACCAATAAGAGCAATGGAAATAGCAAGCGCGCCTATAAATCGAATTCGCGGCATCACTTTTAGTATATCAGAAATTATTTCTTTTTTGTGCTTGCCCCTCGTAGCTTTAGCGAAGTGGGGTATAATTAGAGATATGCGATTTCTTTTCACATCGGTCCTGCTCTCTATGATATTTGCTCTCGGCGTTTTGGTTACTCCGGCAGGCGCCGAGACGTTTGCCGCTAACCTCACTGTAGGTAGCAGAGGTTCTGATGTCACGACTCTTCAGCAGTTTCTCGTTGCGAAGGGCTATCTTCAGATGCCAGCTGGCGTCTCTTATGGCTACTTCGGTCCTTTAACTAAAGCGGCTGTAGCACGATGGCAAGTAGCCAATGGTATTTCTCCAGCGGTCGGCTACTTCGGCCCCATTTCACGTGCGATGATTGTCTCACAAATGGCCACGTCGCCTGTTTCACCAGTACCTGCCTCATCTAACCCTAACCTCTCGCCAAGTGTTGAGATAGACACCCCTTCCGCGCTCGGCATGAGAGTCAATAGGATAATGCTTTTTCGGGCAACCCCTTTTGAAGTTCGGCCTGGCGATTTTGCTACACTTGACGGTTCGGGCTTCAGCCAAACTTTGAACAAAGTTTATTTTAATGGTGATAACCCAATCACCGCTACTTCCACGGATGGCACGACTCTCGAGATATCTGTACCTGCCAATCTGGTCGAGGGCGAGTACAAACTCTCGGTGTCCAACGCGCTGGGCTCTTCCGAAAATCCGGATATCATAATTGCCATCAAGGTTACAAATAATCCAGAGCCGGGACCGACTATCGAGAGTGCCTCAATCACCGGTGATGCAGTAACTATCATTGGCAGGGGCTTCACTTCTGCCAATAATCTTTTTACCACTCTCGGAGATTCTTCTAGCCCAATATCTTCCAATGGTACCAATTTGACATTTCGCGTTACCGACCTTTCTCGATACAATCAGATTAAACAATCCACCCTGGGGAAATATCAAGTGGCGCTTTGGATTTACGTTCAAAACGAACATGGTATCAATAAGGAACCGTATAAACTGGAAATAATAATATGAGAAATCAATTTAAATCAATAGTTTTGTTGTCGGTTGTTAGCGGTTTGTTGTTAGTTGGTGCCAGTACTGCTCAAGCCCAGACTGGATTATTGCCTTTCGGCGGCATTGTCTCTTATCAGATAAATTGTAGCTGTTCCCCCGGTCTTTCTTGGATCTGGTTTACCCCCCTTTATTTAGGCGGACCGATAAATATTACGGGTCCTATGATCTATTCTCCTTTTTCAACCATCCTTTACGGCTATTACATGATGCCTCTCCCGGCCGTTGGTCTTATGTCTAAGGTAGGCACTAACTACTAAGTGCACTAACGAGTTTTCCCCAAGTCTCAATCCCGACATCTTCGGCGCGCAAGTTGTCGTCCAGATTAAGTTTCTGAAATACTTCCCGAATCTTGTTTTTGCCAAAGATTGTCGAGAGATTGGAAGAAAGTTTTTTACGTTTGGATTTGAATCCAGTTTTGAGTGTTTTAAAAAAATCATCTTCCCTGAATCCCTGGAAAAATTGTTTCGAAATATTCTCTATCGCGATAATTGCTGAATCTATTTTTGGCATTGGCACAAACGATCCCGCTTTAACCGTTTCTACGTATCTTGGTGTTCCATAGGCCTTCACAGAAATAGACAAAATACTCTCCTTCCCCCACTTGGAGGCTGAGCCTCCAAGTGGCCTTCTAATGATCCTTTTGGCCACCTCTTTTTGTACTAAAAGCGCCATTGTTTTCGGCTGATTTTTTGCACCCAGAAATTTTTTTAATATCGCTCCTGTAATATTATATGGAATATTGGCAATAAGTTTGTAATGTTCAATTTTCAGTTTAAAATTTAAAATATCATCGTGCACTAACTCAAGTTTCCCAGCTTTAATTTCTTTATAAAATTTTTCTTTTAGAAACTCAAAAAGTGCATCATCTTTTTCTACAGCTATCACCTTACAGCCGACAGCTAATAGCTTTTCGGTCAAGACTCCCTCTCCAGGTCCGATTTCAAGCACCGCATCATCCGGGACCAAGTCTCCCGCTTCAACAATTTTTGAGATTGCTCTCTCCGATTTCAAAAAATGCTGCCCCAATGATTTTTTCGCTCTCATACCCTTTTTCTCCCACTTGGAGGCTGAGCCTCCAAGTGGCTATTTTCAAATTCTTTTAGGAATTCTTTTCTTCTGAGCATATTTTGAAGGGACTCTAAGGCAAAAGTTTCATAATCCTTCCTATTTTTAAATTGCCCTAAAGTTAAATC